>Ga0247834_1001806_pt1 | contig 34868 bp, 24 predicted proteins | sample LaCruzMarch2015__8_FD_187118 | JGI IMG/M metagenome (GOLD analysis project Ga0247834, IMG submission 187118) | Freshwater microbial communities from meromictic Lake La Cruz, Castile-La Mancha, Spain - LaCruzMarch2015_12m | ecosystem: Environmental > Aquatic > Freshwater > Lake | place: Spain... | reverse complement strand
GCTGCGCAGGGCGGGCAGGCGGTCGACGTCGCTGGTGACGTCGTCTGTGCCGCCGTCTGCGCCGTTGTTGAGCACCACGAGGTGGCCGCGCTCCCGGGTCAGGCGCCGCACGCCCACGGTCTTTGGTCGTCGACGACGGGACGCACTGATCCGGCGCCCTTCGCCAGGGCGGAGATTCACGATGTTCATGGCAGGACTCCGGACTCGGGGGAGGGTCGGCTGACGTGCTGTCAGCGACCGAGACGAGCGAAGCGGCCGCTCTCGGGCTCGAAGTAGTCAACGACGACGGCGTAGGGTGCTTCGTCGACCTCGCCGTCGAGGTCTTCGGTCTTTTCGATGCCACCCACCTTGAGGACCACGATGTAGTCGGTGGAGGGCTCGAGGGTCGGTTCTCCCGACGGCAGCCGGGCCGCGATCTGCAGGCCGGTCTCGACGCTGACGTTGGTGAGCACCTCGACCTTCTCGGTCTGGCTGCTGGTGCTGTTGTCGACGCGGCCCCGTTTGACGTCGAGGCCCTGCTGGTCCGCCGAGCCGCCGTCGAGCTTGTTGGTCAAGCGGGTGGTGCCGGGGGCCGTCACCCATTCGCTCTCGGCCATCACCTTGGTCTCCACGAGCTGGAACTCCCGGCCGCCGTCGACAGGGCGCCCACGCCGAGCGGAGCCACGCACGAGGACGAAGCGGCCCGTGTAGCTCTCGGGCTCGCTCAAGGCGGCCTGCAGCGAGTAGAGGGGGAACTTGCGTCGACGCAGCAGGCGCAGGTCGCTTTCGACGTCGCCACCGCGGACGGCGATGACGTGGGCCATGATGCTGGCGGCGTCGGGAGCGGCGGCGACGTGGTCAGACCATTCGCTCTCCAACAGCAGCTCGAGGTCGGTGAAGTCCTGGCGCTGGATGCACTGGCGCATGACCTGCCACCCCCGCTGGACGTCGCGTTTGGCCATGGCCCGGGCGGTGCCTTCGCAGGAGAACGCCGCGTCGTGGGCGCGCGCGATGCGGCGGGCCTCGGCATCGCTCAGGGGCGTCGACGACGGCGCATCATGGTGACGGGCGTTCTCCCACACGACGGTCGGCTCGCTGCCCACGATCGGGGTCCCGGTGGCGCAGCCGGCAACGACGGCGGTCAGGACGAGGGAGGCAAAGGGCAGGGCACGCATGGCTGACTCCAAGGGAGGTCTGCCACGCATTGTGCACCAGCCATGCCAGTGGGGCGAGGCCCGCCGACGCCAGCGGCGGATCTTGCCCTGCTCAAAATGAGCAGCTCACTGCTTGGTTTGAGCAGCCGGGCTGGTGTTCATCCCAAGGCGATCCTGGAGGGAGCGCACGGTGAAGCCCTGCTTGCTCAACCGCACGATGGCGCGGGCGGCGGCGTCGGCGGCGGCCACCGTCGTGTAGTAGGCGAGGCCACGGGTCAGGCTCTCCCGGCGCAGGGCCACGCTGTCTTCGGCGCTGCGGGCGCCCACGGTGGTGTTGAACACCAGGTGCACCTCACCGGCCGCCATGCGCTCGAGGACGTGGGGCGACCCCTCGCGCACCTTGTTGACCCGCTCGCTCTCGATGCCCTGGCCCGCCAGGAAGCGCCAGGTGCCCCCCGTCGACAGAATCGTGAAGCCCGCCTCCTTGAGACGACGGACCGCGGGCAGGATGGCTTCCTTGTCGACGTCGGCGACGCTGACGAAGGCGGTGCCGCCGGTGGGCAGGCGATGGGAGGCGCCCAGCTGGCTCTTCCAGAAGGCGACGTCGTCGTTGTCGTCGATGCCCATCACCTCGCCGGTGGAGCGCATCTCGGGCCCGAGGAGGACGTCGACCCCCGGGAACTTGATGAAGGGCAGCACGGCCTCTTTGACGGCGTAGTGGCCGATGCCTTCGCGGGTCATCTTGCGGTCCAGGGGACGACCGAGGGCCCGCTCGATGTCGTCGAGGGACTCGCCGGCCTGGATGCGCGCCGCCAGCCGGGCCAGGGGCAGCCCCGTGGCCTTGGAGGCAAAGGGCACCGTGCGCGAGGCCCGGGGGTTCACCTCGATGACGAAGATGCGGTTGCGGCGCACGGCGAACTGGGCGTTCATCAGGCCGCGCACGCCGAGCTCGAGGGCAATGCGGCGGGCGATGCTCTCGATCTCGTCGACGACGCTGACGTCGAGGGTGTGGGGCGGCAGCAAGCAGGCGGAGTCGCCGGAGTGGATGCCGGCTTCTTCGATGTGCTCCATCACGCCGCCGATGACGACGCGGGTGCCGTCGCACAGCACGTCGACGTCGACCTCGATGGCGCCGTCGAGGAAGCGGTCGACGAGGACCGGCCGGTCCTCCGACGCCATGACGGCGCGGTCGAGGTACCTGTGCAGGTTCGCCATGTCGTGGACGAGCTCCATGGCGCGGCCGCCGAGCACGTAGCTTGGGCGGAGCAGCACGGGGAAGCCGAGCTCGGTGGCGAGGGCGACGGCCCCTTCCTTCGACGTCGCGGTGCCTCCCGGGGGCTGCAGCAGGCCCAGCTGCTCGACGAGCTCGGCGGAGCGCTTGCGGTCTTCGGCGCGATCGATGGACTCCGGGGAGGTGCCCAGGACGTTGACGCCGTGGGCGAGGAGGCCCTTGCTGAGCTTGAGGGGGGTCTGGCCCCCGAACTGCACGATGACGCCCCAGGGCTGCTCGCGGTCGACGACGTTCATCACCTCTTCGAGGGTCAGGGGCTCGAAGTAGAGGCGGTCGGCGGTGTCGTAGTCCGTCGAGACGGTCTCTGGGTTGCAGTTGACCATGATGGTCTCAAAGCCCCGTTCCTTCAGGGCCCAGGCGGCGTGGACGCAGCAGTAGTCGAACTCGATGCCCTGGCCGATGCGGATGGGACCGCCGCCGAGGATCATGATCTTTTGGTTGTCGGTGGGGCGGGCTTCGTCGTCGATGACGAGGACGTCGTCGGGACCCAGGAAGGGGCGCTCATAGGTCGAGTACAGGTAGGGGGTGTGGGCCTCGAACTCGCCAGCGCAGGTGTCCACCCGCTTCATGGCGGGGACGACGCCGAGGCGCTTGCGGTGCTCGCGGACCGCGATGGGGTTTGACGCCAACAGTTGGGCGATGCGGGCGTCGGCGAGGCCGTGCTGCTTGGCCGTCCACATCAGGTCGGCGTCGACGGCGTCGAGGGAGCCGGCGGCCTTGACGTCGTTTTCGACGGCCACGATGCGCTGAATGTTGTGGGCAAACCAGGGGTCGAAGCCCGTGTGGGCGCAGACCTCGGCGACAGAGGCCCCGCGGCGGAAGCACTCGGCCACGATCCAGGGACGCTCGGGGGTCGGGGTGACCGTGCGCGTGAGGAGGTCCTGCAGGGTGTCGTCGCCGGGGGCCTGGCCGCCGGTCTTCTTGATGCCTTCGACCTCGAGGCCGGCCACGCCGAGCTCGAGGGAGCGCAGGGCCTTGCCAAACGCCTCGGGGAAGGTGCGACCGATGGCCATGGCCTCGCCGACGGACTTCATCTGGGTGGTGAGCTTGCGCTCGGCACCCTGGAACTTCTCGAAGTCGAAGCGGGGGTGCTTGACGACGACGTAGTCGATGCTCGGCTCGAAGGCGGCCTTGGTCTTCTTGGTGATGTCGTTGTCGATCTCGTCGAGGGTGAAGCCCACGGCGCACAGGGCGGCGACCTTGGCGATGGGGAAACCCGTGGCCTTCGACGCCAGCGCCGAGCTGCGGCTCACGCGGGGGTTCATCTCGATGACCACCATGCGGCCGTCAGCGGGGTTGATGGCGAATTGCACATTGCTGCCGCCGGTCTCGACGCCGATGGCCCGCAAGATGAGGATGGCGGCGTCGCGCAGAGTCTGGACCTCACGATCCGTCAGGGTCTGGATCGGGGCCACCGTGATGGAGTCGCCCGTGTGCACGCCCATCGGGTCGAGGTTCTCGATGCCGCAGACGATGATGCAGTTGTCGTTCTTGTCGCGAACGACCTCGAGCTCAAGCTCCTTCCAGCCCGTCAGGCACTCCTCGATGAGCAGCTCGTGGGTGGGAGAGGCATCGAGGCCAAAGGTCGCGATGGAGACCAGTTCCTCCTCGGTGCGGGCGATGCCGCCGCCGGTGCCACCCATCGTGAAGGAGGGGCGGATGACGATGGGCATGCCGAGCTGGAGGGCGGCGGCGCGGACCTCGTCCATGGTGTGGCACACGACGCTCTTGGCGCTGCCGAGGCCAATCTCTGTCATGCAGCGCTTGAAGCGCTCGCGGTTCTCGGCCTTGTCGATGACGTCGGCGTTGGCCCCGATGAGCTCGATGCCCAGCCGGGCCAGGGTGCCGTCTTTGTCGAGGGCGATGGCCAGGTTGAGGGCGGTCTGGCCGCCGACGGTGGGCAGCACGGCGTCGGGCTTCTCGATCTCGAGAATGCGGGTGACGACGTCGGGCACCAGGGGCTCGATGTAGGTCGCGTCGGCCAACTCGGGGTCGGTCATGATCGTTGCAGGGTTGCTGTTGACGAGGATGACCCGGTAACCGCAGGCCTTGAGGGCCTTGACGGCCTGGGCTCCCGAATAATCGAACTCGGCGGCCTGGCCGATGACGATGGGGCCACTGCCAAACACGCAGATGCTCTTGAGATCGGTTCTACGGGGCATGCTTTTCTCCGTCGTGACGCGCTGCGATGACCTCTTGCGAGCGACGACGCAAGGCCCGACGCTCTGCGTCACCACAGCCCCCGACCGTCCGAGGTGCCGCATGTTGATGGGTCAAAACGTCCGACTTCGGGGCCTGGAACGGCCCGACCTGCCCGCCGTGGTGCGCTGGTTCGCCGATCCCGAGGTCCGGGCCCGGCTGGCCCGGGTGGAACTCATCTCGCTGGCGGAGGAGGAGCGCTGGTTTGATGCCCTGCTGCGTTCCACCACCGAGATCGTCTTCGCCATCGAGGCCCTTGATCCGGCTGGTGATGTCGCCGGCGAGGCTCGCTTCGTGGGGACCTGTGGCCTGCACCGGATTGACTGGCGCAATCGCAGCGCCGTCCTCGGCATCGTGATTGGCGACATCGACAACCGCCATCGGGGCACCGGCACCGAAGCCGTGCGCTGCCTGCTGCGCCATGCCTTCGACAGCCTGGGCCTGTACCGGGTGGAGCTCGAGGTCCTTGTCGACAACGTGCCGGCGGTGGGCTGCTACGAGCGCCTTGGCTTCATCACCGAGGGGGTCCGGGTGGGCGCCCGCTTCCAGCAGGGGCGCTTTGTGGACCTGCGCCTCATGCGCCTGCTGGTGACCGAGTGGCACGACAGCTCGTCGAAGCCGTCGTCGAAGCCGTCGTCGAAGCCGTCGTCGAAGGCGTCGTCGAAGGCGTCGTCGAAGGCGTCGTCGAAGCCGTCGTCGAAGGCGTCGTCGAAGGCGTCGTCGTCGTCGTCGTCGAAGGCGTCGTCGAAGCGAGCCCGATCCCCGTGACGGTCAGCGCCCGCTTCGCTGCAGCACGCGGGCCTCGAGGGCCTTGAGCTTCATCTCGAAGCGCACAAAGCCCGTGCGACGGGCCCGGTCGAGGCCCTCCTGCAGGGAGCGCTGGGCTCCGGCCACGTCGCCGCTGGCGGCCCGGGTCTCGACGTCGCACAGCACGCCGAACAGGGCGATGCGATTGGCGTTGACCTGCACGGCGGTGCGCACACCCCGTTCGATGTCGTCGCGGCCGACGGTGTCGCCCTTGCGGTACAGGGCGAGGCCCCGGCAGATGGCGGCTTCGGCGACCTTGAGGGCCGCGTTGGCCTTGAGGCTCAGGTCGAGGGCTTCGTCGGCCTTCTTGAGGGCCTCGACGTTGTCGGCGACGTTGCCGGTGGCTGCCGCGCGGTCGAGGAAGATCTGGGACTCGACGATGCGGACGTAGGCGAGGTTCTCGGCCTGGTCGAGGTCCGCCAGGATGCGCGCTGCCTTGCCCGTCAAGACGAGGGCGTCGTCGAAGTCACCGACGTCCCGGCGAATGACCGCGATGTTGTTGAGGGCGGTGGCCAGCGAACGTCGGTCGCCGGCGGGCTTGGCGAGCTCAATCATCCGGCGGTAGGCCACCTCGGCGTCGTCGAGCTTGTTGCGTTCGTGGGCCACGATGCCCAGGGCGTTGACGTACTGGATGACGCGGAGCTTTTCGCCACGAGCGGTGGCGGTGGCCAGCAGTTGCTCGAATTCGCGGCCGGCTTCGTCGAGGGCCCCCGTCGTCAAACGCCGCGAGGCGATGGCCTGGCGGGCCCGCTCTTCTTCAATCTCGTCACCGATGGTGTGGGCCAGCTCGAGAGCGTCGGTGAAGTAACGCTCGGCGAGGTCGAAGCTGCCCCGCTGCTCGTAGATGAGGCCGCACAGCCCCTTGGCCCGGCAGCGGAGGGCGTGGCTGCCGCCGCGTTCGGTGCGACTGAGGACCTCGCCCGTGTGTTGCAGGGCAGCGTCGAGGTCTCCGAGGATTCGCTCGCTGCCCGCCAGCCGCAACAGCACCTCGGCCACCAGGCTGCCGTCGACGGTGCCCTGCATGCGGGGCAGGCGCCGTTGGGCGAGGGTGACGCATTCGCGGTGCTCGTTGACCGCCGCCAGCACATCCAGCCGCAGCAGCACCAGCTCAACGTCGGCGCGCAGCAACCGCGCATCCCGTGGCCCGCCCCGCTCGCCGGCCGCCTTCTGTTCCTGGGCCAGGAATTCCTGGGCCTCGCGAACCCGCTGGGCCGCCGTCTGCGTCGCCGACGCCGCCAGCGCCGTCCGCGCCGCCGACATCAGCTGCTCGATGGCCGACACGGTGTCTTTGGCCTCGAGGTAGTGGACCGAGAGTTCCTCGGGGTTCACCGGGCGATGGTGGCGTCGGGCGTGGTCGACGACGGCGCGGGCCGCCAGCAGGTGCAGGTTCTGCTTGCGCGATTCATCGAGGCCAGCGAGCAGGGCCTTGCGATCGTCGGCGTCGTTGAAGCGGTAGAAGGCCCCGCCTTCGTCCTCGACGAGGATGTCGCGCTTCAGCAGTTCGTCGAGGGCGTCGACCAGTTCATCCTGGGGGCGCAAAGCCACGCGCTCCAGCAAGCCCGAGGACAGCCGGTCGCCGATGATGGCGACCCGTTCAGCGACGTCCCTGGCCACGGGGCCCAGGCGCGCGATGCGCTTGACGTTGGGGCTCTCCTTGAAGTCGGGGATGGGAATGTCCCAGCGGGTGGCGGCGCGCACCTCGACAACCTGGGGCGGCAAGACCTTGGCGTCGCCGTCGCCCACCGCGCTGGCGGCTTTGACGAACACCCAGTTGCGGCCCTTGCTGCTCGAGCTGCGTCGCAGCTCGCCACTTTCGACCCAGGCCCGCACCCGCTCCTCGATGGCGCCGGGGATGCCTTTGGTCTCGTTCTGCAGGTATTCGGCGAGGGCTTCGGCCACTTCGCCGCCGCCGATCATCGACGCCAGCATTTCCCGCACGGCGGGGGTCCCCAGGGGGCCGAGGCTCATGGGGGCAATGCCGGCGTCGCTCCAGCCGGGGGACGCGAGGCGCTGGATGAGGGGGGCCAGGGCCTGGGCCCCCGGATGGGCGGGGTCGATGCTCAAGGCGAGGCTGATGGGGGCCCCGCGCTGCAGGGACGGTTCGGCGTCGCCGCGGGCGAGGGTCTCGACGAGGTGCCGGGTCAGGCTGAGTGTCAATTCGTCGGCGAGATGCAGGTTGTCGATGACGACGACGCGCCCCGTCAGCGCCGACAGCCGACCGAGAAACGACGTCGCCGCCGACAAGAAACGCAGCCGCTCGCCCTGGGGCTCCAGGGCCTTGGCGGGGCGGGGCCGCACAGCGGGGTCGATGGCCTCCAGGCTTGGCAGATAGCGGGCCAGGACCCGCGCGTCGTCGCCCAGGAGCCGCCGCAGCTCGTCGGGAGGACGGCTTTGGACCTCGGCCACCAGCGTATCGAGGGCCTCGATGTAGGGATGGTAGGGGCCACCCTGGGGCACACAGCGCCCCCACACGAAGTCGATGCTCTTCTGTTTGAGGTCGTTGGCGACCTCCTTGAGCAGGCGGGTCTTGCCGATGCCGGGAGGCCCATTGACGACGACGACGCAGCCTTTGCCGACCAGCAGGCGCTCGGCGGCCGCCACAATCTGACGACGTTCGCGATCCCGACCCACAAGGGCCGGGGCAAAGACCTGGTCCTTGGCGAGCTCGAAGGGGAGGTTGCGCACGGGGACGGGAGCCGCGCGCTGGCGGGTGCTCGTCTCGATGGGAACCGAGCCGCCCTCGACGGCCTCGCGGATGGCAGCGATGACGTCTTCGGCAGTGGGGAAGCGCTCGCGCGCGTCCTTCTTGACGAGCTTGTCGCAGATGGCCTTGAGGCCGGGGTGCACCCCGGGATTGAATTTCTCGATATCGGGCGGTGGCTTCTTGGCGTGGTGGTAGGCGTAGCCGACGCTGTTTTCACTGTAGAATGGGTGACGGCCAGTCAGCAGTTCATACAGGATGATGCCAAGGCAATAGAGATCGGCGCGCCCGTCGATCTCGCCTCCGAGGGCTTGCTCGGGTGACAGGTATTTGAAGGTACCAACGACCATGCCACCAGATGAGTGTTCACTGGTGTTTGAAAGCTGCTTGGCGATGCCAAAATCCATCAGTTTGGCGACGCCGGCCCGGCTGACGATGATGTTGTCTGGCTTCAAATCCCGGTGAACGATGCGGTGGCTGTGGATCTCGGCGAGGGCGAAGGCGACCTGCACCGTGAGGTCGGCGACGGTCTTGACCCGGGACGGCTCGTTGAGGCGGGTGAGTTGGGCGGCGGTGAGGACGTTGGGCGGGCCGTCCTTGCCATTCATGACGATGGGGGTTTCGCCGTCGACGAAGCGGCGGATTTCGCTGCCCTCGACGAGTTCCATCGTGAAGAAGGGGCAGCCTTCATGGGTGCCAGCGTCGAAGACGCGAATGACGTTTGGGTGTTCGACCCGCTGCATGGCGCGGAATTCCCGCTTGAAGCGCAGCTCGGAATCCGCCCGCGACAAGGCTTCGGGGGGGATCATCTTGAGGGCCACCAGGGCCCCCGTTTTGACGTGCTTGACCTTGTAGACGATGCCCATGCCCCCGCGGCCAAGCTCTGACAGCACCTTGAAGTGCCCGATCTGATGGGGAAGTGAGGACATTCGCACAACGATCGGTCATTCCCGTCGAGGTCCGCAACTGTCCCACCTTTGGGGTCTCGCTCGCACCAGCCACCACACGGGGACGCCCACACGCACCCACACGGGCGAACACGGCTCAGGGGTCCTGGCGGTCAGCGAGTTCCTGGGCCGTCGACAGCAGCTCGACTGCCCGCGCCAGATGATCATGCAGCCCCCGGGGCACCTGGCCACCGTCGGCGGCGCTCTGGGCCGCCAGGACTGCCGCCAGCGCCTCGTCGATGAGGTCCGCCAACACCAGCGCCGGCATCTCCGCCGTGATGCCCACCGACAGGGTTCCGGTGGCCCCTGCCTTGGTGGGCGGCGGCCCGCTCGGCATCGGGGGCATGGGCATGGGCACGCCGGCAGCCAGGGCAGCAGCGCGGACCGCCTCGAGGGACAGTGCTGGCAGGGTCGCCGCCAGCCCGTCGTCGGCGGCTTCGAAGCCGACGGCCTCGAAGGCGACGTCGTCGAGACCAGCCAACCCCGGCACTGGCGGCGATGGGCCGGCGCGCCACTTCATGAGGTCAATGGCTTCCCGACTGAGCCCATCGGACTTCTCGTCGACGGACTTGTCGGGGTGGGCGGCCATCATCGACGGCGGCAACTGCATGATGGTGGTGGCCGCGCCACCTTCCTCGACGTCGCCGTCGAGGTCGCTGACGTCAAACACCGAGACGTGGGCGCTCGGCATGTCGTCGTAGCCGTCCATGCTGTCGAGGTCGAAGCGGCCCGTGGGGCCCTCTTCCTGGGGCGACGATGGGTGGGCCAGCTGGTTGGGGTTGGTCTGTTCGCCGCCATCATCGCCGTGCACGTCGCCGTGCAGATCGGCAAGCAGGTCGGCGTTGTCGGCGTTGTCGTCGTCGGAAAAGATCGGACGCGCGATGAGGGCCGTCGAATCCGACGTCGACATCATGGGGGGAGGAGTGGGCCGACGGTTCGTCACTGGACGCTCGTTGTAGCGCACGATGGATGGAGGCTGGCTCGTGGCCGGGGAGGTGGCTCGCTCTGAAACGAGCCACCGGCTTTGTCAGGTCGTCAAGTCAGTTCTGGGCGAAGCAGAACGTCTCGTAGCGGATCTCGACCCGCGATCCGCGCGGGGGCACCGAGCCGGCATTGAAGACCACCGAGTTGGTGGTGGCGTCGTAGAACCAGCCGTTGGCCGCCGTCGACGACGTACGCTGGGCCGCCTGGCAGGTGGCCGTCGTCGAGCCGTTGCGGACGCAGACCTGCAAGGTCGACTCGGTGGCCGCTCGCGACAAGAAGAACTCCACCTGCAGACCAAGGGAGTCCAGGCCCAGGGAGCGCATGGTGGCGGACCAATCGTCGTCACAGATGGACTGGAAGCGACCGTTCAAGGCCGTGACCACTTCTTCGTAGCGGCCGTCGCCGACGTTGGTGTCTTCGGCGTTGCAGCTCTCACCATCCCGCTTGGCGACGGCGGAGACAGCCACAAGGCCTTCGTTGCGGAAGCCCTTCAGGTTGCGGAAGAAGTCGATGTAGAGGTCCGTCGGGCCGCGGGACTGGTCGGGCTCGTCGGTGACCATGATGACGTGGAGCTTGGCCTCGTCACGGAGGAAGCCACCGTTGATGGAGGGGTCTGTGATCTTCGGCGCGCTCAGGAAGTTGTAGGCGCCGCGCAAGGCGCCCTCGCCGCCGTCAGACGTGTCACGGGAGGGCCGGCGGGTGTCGGACACGCGGACGTTGCAATCGAATTGGCTCTCGGGGGTGCTCGACGCCGGCGTCAAAAAGCGGTCGGTGCCGCAGGCCGTGTAGTAGCCGCTCATGTCATCGTCAGCGCAGGTGGCGTTGCCGCTGATGTCGACGCAGCTTGAACCAACCGTCAGCGTCGTCGTCACCGCGATGTGGTAGTCGGCGGCGACCACGTTGGAGGCCGTGAAGAACTGGGGGAAGTTGTTGCCCAGTTGGTCTTGCACCGCACTCATGGAGCCCGAGTCGTCGACGACAAAGAGCACGTCGACGGTGGGGTCTGAGGCCTGGTCGAAGATGTCTGTCTGCTGGCGCTCGAGGGTGCCCGTGCCCTGCAGGGGGATGGTGACCGGCGGGCCTTCGTCGGCGCCCTCGCGGGTGGGGACGACGAGGAGGGCCGTCTCGAGGTTCTGGCTGCGCGCGATGTAGCGCACAGACACCGACAAGGAGTTGCCGGGCTGAATCGTCATGGGCCAGCCGCTGGTGGCATCGCTCGGCGAATCACCGGGGTTCGACGTCGACACCACCACGAAGCTCGGCGGCGTGACGGCGGGGTCGATGACGGGCTGGCCCACGACCAGGTCGGTGGCGCCCGTGTTGTAGATGGTGGTGCGGCGCTCCGGGGAGCCGCAGCCGAGGGTGACCACGCCAAAGTCGAGCTCGGGGGGAATGACGTCGACAGAGGGTTCGACGGGCGTCCCCGAGAACCCGATCGAGAAGCGCCCGGGCACGGTGGAACTCTCGGTCATGTCGGTGACGGTGTCGTCGGTGACGAGGGCGATGCCGTTGCAGCGGGCGTTGGGACCGGTCAGCGAGCCACCACAAGCCAGCGCGAGCTGCAGTGGATCCGTCGCCGTCGACGTCGAGCCAGAATAGGAGCCAAAGGAAAACGCACCGGCAATGCCACCGGCCTCCACCGTGTGCGTGGGGGCGAAGCGGGCAAACCACGTCTTCGACTGCCCGGGCTGAATGAGGACTGGCGTCGACGAGATGCCGTTTTGCCCCTGGTCGTTCTCGATGCTGAACTCGTTTTCGAGGGTGTTCTGCTGACGGTCGTATTCGACGCGGGACACCGTGCAGGTGGCGTTGCCGACGTTGGTGGCCACAATGGGCAGGCGCTTCTCGATGAAGACGGCGGCGCGGCCAAACTTCACGACGCCGTGGCGGCCCTGGGCCTGGACCCGCTCCAGCTGGTTTGTGACCTCAGGAGTGACGTCGAGTTGGCAGAAGGGCGTGCCGCCGCCATTGGCCTGCAGGTTGACCGTGCGGATGGGCTCAAGCGCCGCCGTGGTGGTGACCTCGACGACGGCGTTGTCGACCACCGGGGTCTGGCGGTCGGGCGACGTGTAGGTGACATCGATGCTGATGGTGGAGGCGGTGGCCGCCGTGGCGCCGGCGGGGTCGTCAGCGCAGCCGGTGGTGCCGCGCAGCACGACAGGGAGGGCTGGCGGATTGGGAAACGCGAAGCCCACATCGCCAGGGGTCGGCCCCGCGAGGGCGGTCAGGCTGCAGGCGCATTGGCCAACGGACTGGATGATGATCTGGCGGGTCTGCGTCGACGCCGAAGCGACGCTGCCGAAGTCGACGGCGGACGGCACCACGTTCACCTGGCAGGAGGGAGGCTCGATGCCGTTGCCGAACAGCAGCAGGTCGTAGCTGGCGGCAAAGGGCGCAGCCGTCGTCATGCGAATGCCGCCCCGGCGGCTGTCGCGGTAGGGCAGGGGCTGGGTCGGTGTGAAGGTGACCTCGAAGGTGACGCCGTCGCCGGCCTGAAGGGGCCCCAGGGGCGTCTGTGGGGCGGCACCGTTGACCGTGAAGGCAAACGCCGTGTCGGGGTTCTGGGCCAACAGGAGGCTGTCGACGGTGACGGGCTTGACGCCGCAGTTGGAGACCTGCACCGACAGGGTCTTGCTCGAACCGACAGCGACGTCGCCGAAGTCGAGGACGGCGGGGTCGGCGCACAGGGCGCCGTCGGTGCCACGGGCCGTCAACTGGACGGCAGCCAGGGGTTCGGTGGCAGCGTCGCTGGCGATGCGCAGAAAGATGCTGGCCGGGCCGCCGCTCACAGGCCGAAACACCACGGGCACGTCGACGGTGGCCTCGGGGGCGAGGTCGGCCCCCACGGCGGAGGTGAAGAAGAACGGCACCACCCCATCGAAGCAGGGGATGTCGGCGCGGATGGCGGTGGCGTAGTCGGTGGCGTTGACGAAACACATCTGGCTGATGCGCAGCCGGCCGGTGCCAACGTTTTTGACCTTGAGCAGGGCGTTGGCGGCCTGACCCGTGTCGGCGTCGCCGACGTTGACCACCAGCCAGGGGTCGGCCTCGGTGTGAAGAATGCCCTGGGGATCGAGGATGGCGATTTGGGGCGTCGGCAGGCCCTGCAACTGTTCGCCGCAGTCGCAGTCGACCAGAGCGACGAGCGTCAGCGGCAGCAGGAGAGCGAGCCGGGTGGTGGAGCGCATGAATCCCTCGTCAATCTGCCGACACCCTGGGCGGGTGTCGGAATCGGCGAGTGTGCCGGGAGGCCCTGCTCGGTCAAATGGGGGAGGCCCTGCGCCCCATCGGACAATGATCCGATGGAGCCAGCGTCGACGCACTGCATCAAACCCGGGCGAAAGCTGGTCAGCGTTCGTCGGGGTCGGCGTCGCCGGGGGGAAAGCCGTAGGTCAGGCGAATGGCCGCGTAGGACGCGTGGACGCCGCCGTCCCGTCGACGAAGCACCAGGTCGCTTTCCTGATGGGGCTTGCCCGGTCGGCCCTCGGCAAAGGCCCGGGGCACGTCGCCAGCGCGGGCGGCGACGTAGAGGCTGATGCCGCTCTCGGCGGCGCTGACGCCTTCGCGAAAACACACCATCCGCACAAAGAGCACGGCGAGGCCGGCCCCCCGCAACGCGAGCATGACCCGTTCATGCTGGGACGCCTGATGGACGCAGGCGAAGACGCCACCGGGTGCCAGAACGCTTTCGGCGGCGCGGGCGTAGTCGCCGACGTCGCCGCGGACCTCGAGGCGGGCGGGCACGGCCTGGGGATGGGCTGCGGCCAGGGCTGTCCCCACGGGCCAGTAGGGGGGCGAACCCGTGACGAGGTCAAAGGGGCCGTGGGCGGCCTTGACGCGTGCCAGCAGGTCTGCGTCGCGGAGGTCTCCCAGGTAGGGGTGGACCCGGTCTTCCACGCCGTTTTTGGCGATGGATTTGCGGGCCAGGCGAATGGAAATCTCCTGGGCTTCGATGGTGGCCAGCTGGGCTCCGGGCAGGCGCCAGGCCACCGACATGGCCACCGAGCCGATGCCCGAGCCGAGGTCGAGAGCCCGGTCCACCCGGGGCGCGTGGGTCGTCGCAAACCACGCGCACAGCACGTCGTCGACGCTGAAGCGGTGACCGCGCTCGTATTGAAACAGCTTGGTGTGGCCGCACAGCCAATCGAGGGTTTCGCCCTCCTCGACGACGATGTCGGGCCGCGCTGGCGGCACCGGCCCGGGGCGGGTCCAGCCGCGGAAGCGGTGTTCCACGCCGTCGGTCTTGCCTGGATCACCCATGACGAGGAGGCACCGTGGGGCCCGCCAGGGTCTGCTCGACGTCGCCAAGGGCCACGATGACGCGGACGTCGAAGGGCACGTCAGCGCGGTCGGCCTCGACGAGGAACCGAATCTCGCGGCGGCCGCCGTCAATGAGGGCGCCTTCTTCAACGTTGACGACATCGACGCTGTGACCAGCAGGAGCCCGCACGGCCACCCGGGGAGCGTCGCCGCGCTCCACCAGCACGATGACGGCAAAGGCCACGAAGTCGTCAGCGACGACAGGTGGGGAAATGTGGGGCGCTGTGTGCAGCACGCTCAGAGCCGCTTCTCGATGAAGGCGTCGCGGCGCAGCTCGTCGAGGTACTGCTCGAATTGGGCCTCGAGTTCCTTCGAGAACAGGCGGTTGCGCAAGTCGTCGAGGGCCTTGTCGCCGTCAGCGGCTGGGGCCTTCACCTGCTCGTCGACACGAATCACGTGCCAGCCAAACGCGGTGCGGATGGGGCCGACCACCTTGCCCACCGGGGACTCGAAGGCCGCCCTCTCGAACTCGGGGACCATCTCGCCCCGACCAAAGACGCCGAGGTCGCCGCCGCGGGCCTTGCTGCCCGGGTCTTCGCTCTCTTCGGCGGCCAACTCGGCGAAGTCGGCACCCTGCTCAAGGCGAACGCGGGCCCCGAGGGCCTTCTTCTTCTGGACCTCGCCATCTTGGCCCTGGGGCACCAGCCACAGGATGTGCCGGGCCCGCACCTTCGAAAAGCCCGCCAGCGACGTCGACCGGTCCTGCTGCTTCTTGGCCGTCAGCACGTCTTCGTCGGTGACGCTGACGCGGCTGCGGACCTTGAGCTGGACGATCTTCATCTTGGTCAGCTCTTTCTTCTTCTGCTCCTTGAACTCGATGAGGGTCATGCCCTGACGGCCAAGGGCCATGGCCAGGCTGTCGTCGGTCAGGTTGTTTTCGCGCATCAGGCTGGCGAGGGCGCGGTCGACCTCGGCGTCGGTGACGTCGATGCGGAGCTTTCTGACCTCGGCCTCGAGCAGCTTCTCGGCCACGAGGGTGTCGATGATCTGGGCCCGCCGTTCCCGCCGGACAGCGTCTTTGTCGACGCCCGCAGGGATGGGCATGGCGCCCTCGATCTGTTCGACAACGGCGTCGACTTCGCTCTGCAGCACGACGGCGCGGTCGACGACGGCCACGATGCGGTCGACGACGATGACCTCGTCAGCGGGGGCGGTTGCCGCCGGGGCAGCCGCAGCCGCGGCGGGCGTGGCGACCACAAGGCCACAGGCAAAGGCAATACCAGGAAACATGGTCACTCTCGTCGCAGGGGCGGGATGGGGTCGCCGCCCTCATGGTGGGAGTCGAGGGGACGGCCCGAGCCCGACTCGAGGACTTCGATTGGGGTGACCGGGGCTTCAGGCAAGAGGGCCACCACGGCCTCGAGGGTGGCCTGGCGATGCTTGACGGGGTTCTTGGCCCGCAGTTCGGCCATGATGGCCTCGCCGGCGACTGCCTGCTGCTCGTGGCTCAGGGTCGCGTACAGCTCGTCGCGCACCGCCGAGAGGGGTTCAATGCGGGCCGCGCGCTTGTCGATGACCTGGAACACATGGAAGCCATATTCGGACTGGATGGGGTCGGCGACCTGATTCACTTCGAGAATGAAGCAGACGTCGAAGACCTTGGGGAGGTCGCCGGGGGCAAACCAGCCCAGATCGCCGCCTTCGCTGGCCTCGAGGCCCTGGCTGAAGCGCTGGGCGGCCTGCTCGATGGTCAGCTTGCGCATGCGAATCTGCTCGACGACGTGGGCGGCTTCTTCGGCGGTGCGCAGCAGCACCTGGCGGGCGCGCACCTGGGCCGGCCGTTGCCGCTGGGCAAGGCGTTCGTTGTAGGCGGCCTCGAGTTCGACGTCGGTGATGGGGGGCAGGCCCGCCAGCTTCGCCCGCAGGAAGGCGTCCTGGGTCATGCGCCGACGGACCCCTTCGCGGTAGGCGTCGACGGTGAGCTGCTCGGCGCCAAGGACCCGCAAGAACATCCCCGGGGGATAGCCCTCGGTCCGCGAGCGCATCTCCCGGTCGACAGCGTCGTCGCTGACCGTGATGTCGGCCTGGTCGGCGGCCTGCAGCACGAGCTTCTCGTCGATCATTTGCTCGAGAAGCTGCCTGGACACCAGCAGGCGCTCGGCGGGGTTTGTCACCCGGGCCACGCCGCGCTGGGCAAGGACTGCCAGGAGTTCCTGCTGGTCAACCCGCAGGGACCCTGTCGTCGCCACCGGCCGATGGTCAGCCTGGCGGGGATCCGACGGACAGCCGACCGCACCAAGCAGTGCCACCGACAGCGCAGCCATGATCGACCGCATCAGCGGTTGACTGGCATGAACGTCAAGCGCGGAGCGCTCGAACAGGGGTGAGCGGGGGCTGGGCCGGTTCATTCGTTGGCGTCGTCGCCAGCACCCGGGGCGCCGGGGACCGTGCCGCCCGGAGATGCGCCGGCTGCGCCGGGGTGCTGCGTGGGAGGACCGCCGTGACCATGGGCATCGTGGGGGTCCATCGTGGCGGCAGCAGCTGCAGCGGCGTCAACCTTCAGCTTCTCGACCTTCTCTTCGTAGATCTTCACCGCGTGCTTGGTCTTCAACTGCTCGACGAACACGTTGAACTCGGCAGAGCGCTTCTCCCGGTAGACCACGTTCTTGATCTGGTTCTTGACCTGCTCGAAGTCGCGCTCGATGGCTTTGCGACGGCCCGTACGCTTGACGACGACGAAGGCGCTGCCGTCGGCCAGTTCAAACACTGGCGACACGGCGTTGATGTCTTCGGCGCCAAAGAGCCAGTCGGCCACGGGCTTGCCCAGACGGCCTTCGACTTCAGCGCGGTCGAGGTAGCGGATATCGCCGCCGGCGGCCTTGGTGGCGGCGTCGGTGGAGAACTTCTCGACGAGATTCTTGAACACCACGCGGTCGTCGGCCTTGGCACTCGCCTGCCTGGCGACGTCTTCGGCGGCGGCTTTGGCCTTGTCTTTGGTGAGCTTGCCCTCGCCAAAGGCGATGGTGACGATGCTGGCCCGGGCCATCTCGGGCTTCTGATAGTCCGTGCGGTGGGCGTCGAAGTAGGTCTTGAGCTCGGCGTCGGTGACGTCCTTGAGCTGGACGCGGCCGTCAAACTCTTCGCGGGTCAGGCGCTGCACGATGATCTTCTTCACGGCCTCTTCGACCTCGGGGTCGTCTTCGTAGCCGCGGGCGCGGGCCTCGGCTGCCAGGACCTCGAAGCGGACCTGCCCGTCGAGGAATTCTTTCTTCTTGCCCGGTTCGGCGTAGCGCGCGCGCACAAAGGGGGACTGCTCGTCGAGCTTCTTCTGCAACTGCTCGACGGTGACGGGGACGCCAGCGATGACGGCGATGGGGTCGCCCACGGGGGCGACCTTCTTTTTCGATCCGCCAGCACCGTCGCAGGCGGTGCTGCCCAGCATGCCCAGCAGGGCGGCGGCACCAAAGACAGAACCAAGCACGGTCGGAAGGTGGGGGAATCGCATGGACAGGGCGTAGCAGTGCGGGGGCGTCCAGCAAGGGGGGGCCGGGCCGGTGGCGGTTGGTCGCCGTCGTGTTGCTTCACGACGGACAAGGGCCTACCGCCTCCCCATGGCGGAAACGGTCTACCTCATCGACGGTTCTGGCTACATCTTTCGCGCGTACTACGCGCTGCGTCGCCTTTCGAACTCGAAGGGGCAGCCCACCAACGCGGTCTTCAATTTCGCGACCATGCTGCTGCGCATCCTCAAGGAGCATGAGCCCAAATACCTGGCCATTGCCTTCGACGTCGGCGGCAAGAATTTCCGCCACGAGCTGTACGACCAGTACAAGGCCAACCGATCAGCCCCTCCCGAGGACCTGCCGCCCCAGATCCCCCTCATCCACCAGCTCGTCGACACCTTCCGCATCCCCAAGCTGATGGTCAAAGGCGTCGAAGCCGACGACGTCCTTGGGACCGCCGCCGCCCGGGCCCGCGCCAAGGGCTTCGACGTCGTCATCATCACCGGCGACAAAGATCTCATGCAGTTGGTGGACGACCACGTGTCGTTGCTCGACGAGATGCGCATGACCCGCGGCCACGAAGGCAGCGTCATCGGTCGTGAACAGGTCAAAGAAAAGTTCGGCGTCGACCCCGAGCATGTTGTCGACGTCCTCGCCCTCGCCGGCGATGCCTCCGACAACGTCCCCGGCGTCAAGGGCATTGGCCCAAAGACTGCCACCGAGCTTGTGCAGCAATACGGCGACCTCGAGAACATCCTGGCCCACGCCCATGAGGTGAAGGCCCAGTCGCGCCGGGAGAAGCTCATCGAGCAGGCCGACATGGCCCGCCTCAGCAAGCAGCTCGTGATCATCAAGCGCGACGTCGACATGGAGTTCGACGTCGACAACGTCCGCTACGAGGGCGCCGACCGCGCCGCCGCCCGCGCCTTCTTCGTGGAGATGGAATTCCGCAAGCTGGTGAACGACTCCCTCGTGAAGCCCCCGGCGGCAGAAGAGGGCACCGAGCCCACGGTGATGGCCGCCGGCGGCCAGGCAGACCTCTTTGGCGCCGTCACCAACGCGCCCACGGTGGCCGTGGAGATCGACCGCAGCAAGTACCGGGCAGTCGTCGATGCTGCGGCCCTGCGGGAGGTCGCTGTGGCCCTGGGTGGGGCATCGCGCTTTGCCATTCGCACCGAGGTCGACCGCCCAGGGCATCCCCAGGCCAAGCTCGTGGGCGTGGCGGTGGCCTGGCAGGACGGTGAGGCCGCCTGGTTGCCCGTGCGCGAACTGGGCGCCGACGCCATCCGCGCGACCCTGGCCCCCATCCTGGCCGACGCCGCCAAGGAGATCATCGCCCACGACGGCAAAACCGACATCAACACGCTGTTTCGCGAGGGCTACCCCACCTGGCGTCTGGGCGGCGATCCGATGCTCATGAGCTACCTCCTCGACGCCGACGCCGAGAGCCACGGCTTGATGAACGTCGCCCGGCGCTTTCTGGGCCACCCGATGATCGAGCCCTCCGACGTGATCGGCAGCGGCAAGGGCGCCATCACGTTCGATCGCGTGGACGTCGACAAAGCCGCCGCCTTCGCTGGCGAGGCCGCCGATTGCACATTGCGGGTCCACAAGGTTCTGCTGCCCCGCTTGCACAAAGACGGGCTGATGCCCCTGTACACGGAGCTCGAGCTGCCCCTTGAAGACCTCCTCGGTCGGATGGAGCGCGAGGGCGTGCGGATCGACATCGGTCGACTGAAGAGCTTGTCCGACGCCTTCGTTGGCGAGATCGCGGCCATCGAGGAGAAGGCGTGGGCCGCCGCCGGCAAGAACTTCATGTTGTCGTCGCCCCAACAGGTGGCAGATCTGCTGTTCACCGAGCTCAAGCTCCCCGTCATCAAGCGGACCAAGACCGGTCCCTCGACGGACAGCCAGGTCCTCGAAGCCTTGAGCGATCGCCACGATGTGCCGGCGCTGATCCTCGAGTACCGAACGCTCAGCAAGCTCAAGAACACCTACCTGGATGTCCTGCCCCAGCTCGTCGACGAGCGGCATCGGGTCCACACCCACTTCAACCAGGCGGTGGCGGCCACCGGGCGGCTGTCGTCGTCAGACCCCAACCTGCAGAACATCCCCATCCGCACGGAACTCGGCCGCAAGATTCGCGACGCCTTTGTCCCCGAGGACGGCTGCCTGCTGGTGAGCCTCGACTACTCCCAGATCGAGCTCCGCATCCTGGCCCATGTGTCGCGGGACCCCGTGCTGGTGGACACGTTCTTGAAGGGCGACGACGTCCACCGCCGGACAGCCGGCGAGATCTTCGGCATCAGTCAGGACGACGTCACCAAGGACCAGCGGACGGCCGCCAAGTCCATCAACTTCGGCCTGCTCTACGGCATGGGGGTGGTCCGGTTGGCCCGGGAGCTCGGCATCAAGCGCGCCGAAGCCAAGGAATACCTCGACCGCTACTTCGAGCGGCTCGGCGGCTTGCGGGAGTGGCATGCCACGGCCCTCGAGAAAGCCCACATCGAGCGCGAGGTCCGCACGCTGCTTGGACGTCGACGAAAGCTCCCGGGCCTCGACTCCAAGAACCCCGGTGAGCGGGCCCGCTCCGAACGCCTGGCCATCAACACGCCCATTCAGGGCAGCGCCGCCGACATCATGAAGAAGGCCATGATCGACGCCCACGCCGCGCTGGCCCGCGAGGTGCCGTCGGCGCGCATCCTGCTGCAGGTCCACGACGAACTCGTCATCGAAGTCCCCGAGGCCCAGGCCCAGTTGGCCCTCGAGGTGGGGCGGGCCGCCATGCAAAAGACGGTGCAGCTCGACGTGCCCCTCGTCGTCGACGGCCGCGCTGGCCGAAGCTGGAACGACGCCCACTGACCGTTTGCCCTACGGATTGGTGCGCAGGGTATGCATGAGGGCGTCGAAGCCCTGCTCGGTGAGCATCGGGCCGAGTTCGCCGCCGTCGAACCACAGGCCCTCACATTCGGGGCAACGGTCGATGGCGAAGGCGCCCACCGGCAGACGGGCGAGCTCCCGGGCGGGGTCGCAGTCGGGACACACGCCCGCCAGCTGGTCCCGCTCGAAGGACGCCGCCGTCGGCACCAGCCCCAGCAGGTCCCGCAGGGCTTTGGCGGCGCCGAGCTCGTCCCAGCCAAGCCACACGCCACGGCAGCCGCCGCAGACCTCAAAGGTGAGGGTGGCGTCGTCGCCGCTGACGGTGCGGGAGCTGAGTTCGCGGTAGTCCGTGCACTTGGGGCAGATGTGGGGGCTCGTCATGCCCCAGCCTAGACCGCCCTCACTCCCGAGGAGGCGTCTCAGATATGTAGATTGATACATATGTGACCCGCCACACGGCATGTTTCAGTCTTTTCAGTTGTTCCTGAAGCAACGGAACGGCATGTTGAGACTGAAATCCAGCGGCGGGTCAGGCCCGTGTCGGTGGATGGCCTACATGTTCACAGCCGGCGCTGCTGAACACCCTTCGGAGCCTCGTCCCATGAGCAAACCCGCACCAGAAGCCCCGACGACAGCGTCCCCGGTGGTCCTGGGATCGCGGATTTCGGGCTTCTACCGTCTTGGCCTCGACGACCGGCGTTCCCTGCTGCTGGCCCGCCTGACCCAGGGGGGCCTGGCCCCGGGCCTCCTCGCCGCCCTGGAGCCCCTGGGTGGCCTGAGCACCCCCGTCGCCGACCGGATGATCGAAAACGTCGTCGGCGTCCTTGGTCTGCCCCTGGGGGTGGCCTTGAACTTCGTCGTCGACGGCGCCTCCGTCATCGTTCCCATGGCCGTCGAAGAGCCCTCCATCGTGGCCGCCTGCAGCCACATTGCCCTGCTGGCTGCCGACGGCGGCGGCTTCGTCACCGAGACTGACGCCCCCATCACGGTGGGCCAGGTGCAGCTCCTCGACGTGCGCGACGTCGACATGGCCGTGGCCCGCATCACGGCCGCCACCGCCGAGCTCATCGAAGCCGCCAATGCCCTGTGCCCGGGCCTCGTCGAGCGCGGCGGCGGTTGTGTCTCTGTCGTCACCCGGGTGTTGCCCCAGTTGCCCGCCGACGACGTCCACGGGGACCTCGACGACGGCGGCCCCATGGTGGTGGTGCACATTGCCCTCGATGCCCGCGAGGCCATGGGCGCGAACGCGGTCAACACCGTCGTCGAGGGATTGTCAGCCCGCCTGGAAGCGTTGTCGGGGGGGAGGGCCTGCTTGCGCATCCTCACGAACCTCGCTGATGAGCGCAAAGCCCGGGCCCGCATGCGCATCCCCTATGCATCCCTCGGTGCATCGGGCGGCGACAACGACGACGCGGGCCGCGCGGTGGCCAAGGGGATCGTCGAGGCCTGGCGTTTTGCTGCCCGAGACCCCTATCGCGCCTGCACCCACAACAAGGGGATCATGAACGGCGTCGACGCCGTTGCCATCGCCACCGGCAATGATTGGCGGGCCATCGAGGCCGGGGCCCATGCCTACGCGGCGCGCACCGGGCGGTACACGAGCCTGACCCGTTTCTTCCTCGACGACGACGCCCGCTGCCTGGTGGGCACCATCGAGCTGCCAATGGCTGTGGGCACTGTTGGCGGCGCCACCCGCGTGCACCCCACGGTGCAGGCGGCCCGGGCGTTGATGGGGCCGGCGGCTCTGTCGGCGCGGAGCCTGGCTGGCGTCATGGCCGCCGTGGGCCTTGCCCAGAACACGGGGGCCCTCAAGGCGATGGTCACCGAGGGGATCCAGAAGGGGCACATGGCCCTGCACGCCCGCCAGGTGGCCCTCGCCGCCGGCGCCACCGCTGCCGAAGTCGAAGCCGTCGCCGCCGTCATCGTCTCCGAGGGCACCGTGCGCGAAGCCCGCGCCAAAGAGGTTCTGCAGACCCTGCGCGAGGGGTATCCACGATGAGTCCCACCGACAGCACCATCGACGTCGTCTTTGGCTCAGCACCCGGCAAGATCATTCTGTTTGGCGAGCACGCCGTGGTGTTTGGCCAGCCCGCCATCGCGTCGACCATCGACCGCGGCATCCGGGTGGCGGTGTCTCGTCGTGCCGGCGCCACCGACGGTCCCGTGCTGCGCTCCACCAACGCCATGCTGCCCATGCGCTGCAAGCCGGACCCCGACGGCGAGGGGCCTGAACGCCTCCGCCTGGCCCTGGCCCTGCTGCGCGAGCTGTGCGGCGAGCGGGTCCGGGAGCTGAGCTTCTCCGTCGACGGCGCCATCCCCGCCGGCGCTGGCCTTGGCTCGTCGGCGGCCCTGGCGGTGGCCCTGGTGCGCGGCATCCACCAATCGTTTGGCGAGTCCATCGACGACGACACCCTCATCGAGCGTGCCTTCGCCGTCGAACGGGTGTTTCACGGCAATCCCTCGGGCGTCGACCACACCACCATCGTCACCGGCGGCGTCATTGCCTACGAGCGCGGCGTCGACGGTGGGCCAGCGAAGGTGTCGTCGCTGACGCTGCCGCGCACGGTGCGCCTCGCGATTGGCGTCGCCGGCCCCCACGCCGGTACCGCCAACGCCGTCGCCGCCCTGCGGGACCGGGCTCGTCGTCATCCCGAGCACTACGCTCGCCTGTACGACGGCATCGGCGCCCTCGCCCGGGCCGCCCGCGGGCACCTCGAGCGCGGGGAACTCGGCGCCGTCGGCGAACTGATGGACCTCAACCAGGGCTATTTGAACGCCCTCGGCGTCAGCACCCCCGCCATCGAAGCCCTGTGCGCCATCGCCCGCGAGCGCGGAGCCCTCGGGGCCAAGCTGTCGGGGGCCGGGGGCGGCGGCGCCGTCATCGCCCTCGTCGACGACACCCAAAAAGACAGCGCCGACACCATCGTCCGCGCCTTCGCCGCCGCCGGCTACGCCGCTTTTGCCACCGATTTGCCGCGATCGGCATCTGAACCCCACCAGGAGACGCCATGAGCCTTCGGCTTGTTGTCAGCACCGCATCATCCACTGCCCGCCACGCCGGAACCGGCGCTTCCGGCCGCGCCCAGGCCCTCCTCGGTGACAGCCCCACCATGACCCTCATCGGCGACCCCGCCGCCCCCGACGCCTGCTGTACGGCCCGCCTGGTCCGCTCTGGCGCGGTGTGGCTCGGCGTCGTCAGCGACCGCGCCGCCTTCACCGATCGCGTCCGGATGGGGCTGGTGCCGCGCTTCCTGTTTGGCGACGCCAGCGTCGTCACGGTGTCTGGCGTCGCCAAGACCCGGGTCCTCGGTCGCCATGCCAGCTGCACTGCCGACGTGCAGGCCACGGTGGCCTCGCTCATCGGTCCCTGGGGTGTGGGCGACGCTGTCGTCATCGAGGTCAGCCCCGAAGACCTCGTCGTCGACGCCGACGACGCCATCGTCGTCATGCCCCGCACCTGAGGTCACACCGGCCCGGCCGGCGACCGCCGACGGACCAACGCAAAAAGAGACGACCCTCGCGGGTCGTCTCTTTTTGTGGTTCAGCCACGCCAGCGAGATGAGCCACCGGCCGGTCAGGTCAGCCGGTGCGGGCCCGCCGCTGGCGATAGGCCGCCAGGGACAACGGCTCGGCCTTGCCTTCGCGGGCGGCGTCGAGGGTGGGGTGCAGCACGCCGGTCTCGACAGCGTAGCCAAAGAGCTTGTCCTGCAGCAGGCGACGACCACGGAACAGCCGCGACATGACGGTGCCGACGGGGATGCCCACCATGTCGGCGATGTCCTTGTAGGCGAAGCCCTCGATGTCCGAGAGGATGACGACGGCGCGGAAGTCGGCAGGCACGCTCTCAAGGGCGGCGATGACCTCGTCAGCGAGGGATTTGTCGGCCATGGCCCCCTCGGGGTCGAGGAAGGCGCGCTTGCTGGGCAAATTCACCATCTCGTGCTCGGCATCGATGCGGTTGGTGCCCTCGAGGATGTCGCGCTCCTTGGCCTTACGGCGGTACTTGTTGATGAACGTGTTGGTGAGGATGCGAAAAAGCCAGGCCTTGCAGTTGGTGCCCGCCTCGAAGGTGTGAAACGCCCGCCAGGCCTTGAACATGGTCTCCTGCACGAGGTCTTTGGCGTCGTCGGGGGAGCGGGTGAGCCGCATGGCCGCACCGAACAAGGCCTGGGCGTGGGGCATCGCTTCCTGTTGAAAGCGACGGCGGGTGGCGCGGTCGTTCACGGCGACCACGGGGGCGATGTCGACGGTGTCGGCGGTGGGGGTGGTGTCGGGAGCAGCGTCGAACATGGTGACCTCGGCAGTGGCGGGTGGCGGCTGGCGGCACAGACACCGAAGCAGCCGCCGTGCCAGGCCTTGAAACGCCTTCGGGGGCCAGCCAGCGCCGTCGTGGGCCACCCGGACGGCGCCGCCTGTGTCCAGCGGGACACACGGGGCGTGTCCCGCTGGCTCCGGTGTGTTGAAGCTGTGGTTTCATTCCCGGGCACTGCAGGCCGGGGTCCCGTTGACCCTGAAGGGTGCCCCTCCTAGCACCGCGCCATGGTGTCATTGTCGTCGTCGTCGTTGTCATCGCCTGCCTCGCGGGCCTCGTCATCATCTGCTGCGTCCTTCGTGGTGCTGAAGTTCGGCGGCACGTCGGTGGCGAGCGCCGAGCGGTGGCGCACCATTGTCGAGCAGGCCGCCAAGCGCGCCGACGAAGGCCTGCTCCCCGTCGTCGTGTGCTCCGCCGTGACCAAAATGACCGACGCCCTCGAGGCCCTGCTCAAGGAAGCCGTCGTCGGTGGCGACGGCTGGCGGGACCAGCTCGGGGCAATTCAGCTGCGGCATGGGCAGTTGGCGGCCGAACTGGGCGTCGACGTCGCCGTCATCGACGGTGACCTGCAGGAGGTGGAGCGTCTGGCCACCGGAGCCAGCCTGCTGCGGGAGGCGTCACCACGGCTGGTGGCCCGCATGATGGCCATGGGCGAGGTCCTGTCGACGCGATTGGGCGCAGCCTTTTTGACGTCGTGCGGCGTGGCGACGGCCTGGGTGGACGCCCGCACGGCCCTCACGAGCGTGAGCGACGAACGCCGTACCGAGACCAGCCGGGTGTTGAACGCCGACGTCAGCGACGACGACAGCCCGGCCTTGCAGGCCCGCTTCCGGGGGCTGTTTGGCAGCCACCGGGCCATCATCACCCAGGGCTTCATCGCCAACGACGCCAGCGGCAGCACGGTGCTCCTCGGGCGTGGGGGCAGCGACACGTCGGCCGCTGTCTTCGCCGCGGCCCTGCAGGCTTGTCGCTGTGAGATCTGGACGGATGTCCCCGGCGTGTTCACGGCGGACCCTCGCCTGATGCCGATGGCTCGCCTCGTCAAACAGGCCAGCTACGCCGAGGCCCAGGAGATTGCCTCCATGGGCGCCAAGGTGCTGCATCCCCGCGCCATCCCGCCCTGTCGTCGTCACCGGATTCCCCTCGAGGTCCGCTGGACCGAGAGGCCCGACAGCGAACGCACCACCGTCGTCGACGCCGACCTCACGGGCGAAGGGCAGGTCAAGGCCATCACCCACAAACGGGGGGTGGTGCTGGTGTCGATGGAGACGAGCGGCATGTGGCAGCAGGTGGGCTTCCTCGCCGACGTCTTTGCGTGCTTCAAGGCCCGCGGCTTGTCTGTCGACCTCGTCAGCACCAGCGAGATGAACGTAACGGCGACCCTCGACGCCGCCGCCAACACCCTCGACGACGTCACCCTGCAGGCCCTGGAGCGGGACCTCGCCAAGATGTGCACCGTGCGCATCGTGCGGGGCTGCGCCGCCGTCAGCCTGGTGGGCCGACGCATCCGGGCCATCCTGCATCAACTCGCGCCAGCCATGGCGGTGTTCGAAGAACAGCAGGTGCACCTCGTCACCCAGGCCGCGTCAGACCTCAACCTGACGTTTGTCGTCGACGAAGCCCACGCCGAACGGCTGGTGCGCGAACTTCATGTGCTGCTGTTCTCGACGGCGACGTTGCCTGCGGTGGTGTTTGGGCCTACCTGGCGCAGCTTGTTCGAGGAGCAAGCCCCGACCCTCACCACCGCCCATATCCCGTCGTGGTGGCGGGCCCGTCGGCAGGACCTGCTCGACGTCGCCGCCTCCGGCACTCCCCGCTACGTCCTCGACGAAGACGCCCTCGACGAAGCCCTCGACGGCCTGGCGAGCTTGACCGCCGTGGACCGGGTGTTCTTCGCCATGAAGGCCAACCCCAACCCCGCGGTCTTGCGGGCGGTGGCGGCGCGGGGCTTTGGCATCGAGTGCGTGTCACCGGGGGAACTCGACGCGGCTTTCGGGGCGGTGCCGGAGCTGTCGCCCTCGCGGGTGCTGTTCACACCCAACTTTGTCGCCGCCGACGAGTACCGAGACGCCTTCGCCCGCGGCGTCACCGTCACCGTCGACAACCTGCACCCCTTGCAGCACCACCCCGAGCTGTTCGCCGGTCGCGAGATCTTTTTGCGCATCGATCCGGGGCACGGCGCTGGTCATCACAAATACGTCAACACCGGTGGTCAGCTCAGCAAGTTCGGCATCCCCCGCAGCGAGCTGGAGCGCGCCCGGGACCTCGTCGACGCTGCCAACGCCACCGTCGTTGGCCTCCATGCCCACTCGGGCTCGGGGATCCTCGATGCGTCGTCGTGGGCCGAGGTCGGCGCCGTGTTGGTGGCGGCCCGCGAGCTGTTTCCCAAGGTGCACACCATCGACGTCGGCGGCGGCCTCGGCGTGCCCGAGAAGCCTGGCCAACCGGGCCTCGACCTGCGGGCCGTCAACGACAGCCTGTTGATGCTGAAGCGGGGCCACCCGGGCCTGTCCCTGTGGCTGGAGCCTGGTCGCTTTGTGGTGGCCCGTGCCGGCGTGCTGCTGCTGCGTGTGACCCAGCTGAAGGAGAAGGGGGACAGCCGCTACGTGGGCGTGGACGGCGGCATGAATGCCCTGATTCGCCCCGCCCTCTACGGCGCCTATCACGAGATTGTGAACCTGAGCCGCCTGGACGACGAGGCCCGCACGACGGCCACCGTGGTGGGGCCCATCTGCGAAAGCGGCGACGTCCTCGGCTACGGCCGCCGCTTGCCAGAAACTGTCGAGGGGGACGTGCTGTTGGTGGGCACTACCGGGGCCTACGGTCGGGCCATGGCCTCCACCTACAATCTCCGCCCCGTGCCCGACGAGGTCCTGCTGCCGCGGTCGTCGTCGTCGTCGTCGTCTCCCGGGTCGTCGCGGTGAATCAGCTGCCCTGACGGAGCGTTCCATCCCCTGTATGCTCACCCCCATGTTGCGCCGCCTCACCTTCATTGCCGTCCTCTCCGCTTCATCGCTGGCCCAGGCCGCCGAGGGGAAATGGGAAGAGGCCGCCACTGCCGACATCGACGGCCGCAAGCTGGTGGTGTCGGCCCGCAACAAGGAGGGCTCCGACGTCAAAGAGGTACGGGGCATCGGCATCTTCGACGCCCCGTCCTGGGTCGTGAAGAATGTCATCGACGACGTGGTCCGCTACAAGAACTTCATGCCCTACACCAAGGAGTCGAAGATCATTTCGACCCACGATGGCCACGTGGTCTCCTACCAGCGGCTGGCAACGCCCGTCGTCGACGACCGCGACTACACCATCAAGATCTTCGATGAGTCCCGCGAGGACGCCCAGGGCAAGGTCATCTGGAAGAACCGCTGGAGCGAAGCCAACAAGCTCGGTCCCAAGCCCATCGACGGCGTGGCCCGGGTGGGCATCAACGAGGGGTACTGGATTCTCGAGGACGCCGACAACGGCCTGCGGACCAAAGCCACCTATTACGTCTACACGAACCCGGGTGGTGCCATTCCCACCTTCGTCATCAACATGGCCAACGCCCAGGCTGTCCCCGAACTGTTCCGCGCCGTGAGCAAGGCCAGCAAAGATCCCCGCTACCAGGCGACGCGACCCAAGCCGCGCTCGTCGGAGAAAACGCCGCCCGTGCCCGTGCCAACCATTGCCGCCACCCCCGCTCCCCAGGCCCCCACCCCATGACCATGAGTCCCCTCGGCGACGCCATCGCCTCCAAGCTGAAGGCCGCCCTCAACGCCACCGTCGTCGAGGTCGAGGACGACAGCGCCAGCCACGCCGGCCACGGTGCCTCGGGCGCCCACGTCAACGTCCTCGTCGTCGCCGATGCCTTCGCTGGCAAGGCGCCTCTGGCCCGGCACCGCATGGTCTATGCCGCCCTCGCCGAAGAGATGAAGGGCCCCATTCACGCCCTGGCCATCGTCGCCAAGACCCCCGCCGAGCGAGCGTGATGGTGGCTCGGCTCGTCCTGCCGGTCTCGGTGGTCACGTCGCTGCTGGCGACAGGGCCCGCGTGCGCGCCGACGACGACAGTTCCTGACGACGAAGACACGGGTGTTGTCGACGACAACGTTGATGATGATGACACAGGGGCCTGCCCCGAGCCCGGGAGCGGCCTGACCCTCGAGGAGACCGGCGCGTTTCTCGCCGGGGACCAGGGGGACGGCGTCGTGGTCCTGATGGGGGGCGCCGCTGAAGTCGACCGCGGCTCCGCCCGGTTTGTCGACGGCGCTGGCGGCGGCGATGTGCTCGTGCTGCGCGCCACGGGATCGACGTCGAGCTACACCAGCTACTTCGCCGACGACTTGGCGGCCCTGGTGACAGTCGCTCCCCGGAGTGTGGCCACCATCCGGGTCGACGACCCTGCTGCGGGAGCCGACCCCGCACTGCTGTGTCGTCTTCGCCGCGCCGATGCCGTCTGGCTCGCCGGAGGAGACCAGTCGGACTACCTCGTCCAGTGGCCGGATGCCCTGCAGGCGGGCCTGCGTGACGCCGTTGCCCGGGGCGCCGCCGTTGGCGGCACCAGCGCTGGCGCCATGAGCTGGTCGGCGCTGGCGTTTGATGCCGCCGGCGGTGGCATCACCTCCGACGACGCACTCCAGACCCCCACGTCGCCGCTGGTGTCGGTGACGCCGTCGCCGTTTGCCGCCGTCGCTGGCGTGCTGGTGGATACCCATTTTCAGGCCCGCGACCGGGAGGGGCGGCTGCTGGCATTTCTGGCCCACGCCCGGCCCGACACGGTAGGCGTCGGCATCGACGAAGGCACCGCCCTCGTCGTCGACGGCGACAACGCCGCTGTCCTCGCCGACGATGGTGGGTCCGTGTGGCTCTATCGGGTGGAGGGCGTGACCCTCACGGCTGGTGCTGCCCTGTCCATCGACGCCGTCGAGCGGGTCTCGTTCGACGACGGCCGCACCATGGCCTGGCCGGCCCCATTCACCACTCCCGAGGGCTTCGTCGTCGACGACGGCGTGGTTCTTTCCCGGCCCTGAAGGTCTCGCGATGACGAACCAGACAACGCCGTCTTCCTTCGCGCCCGGCACCCTCGTCGTCATTGACGGCGACGACGGCGCCGTGTGGCGGGTCGAGCGGCTGATGGAGGGCGGCGCCCTCCGCTGCTTTTCGTACCGCGACGGCCAGGTGCGCGTCGTCGATGTCAGCCTGGTCCGACCTTGTCCCGACAACACCCGCGCGGGCTGACTGGCCTCAGGGTTTCGTCGGCGCTGCCGCGGTTGGCGCTGGCGCCTTCTGTGCGTCGGCCTTCTTCTCGTCTGATTTCGCGTCGGGCTTTTTCTCGTCGGGCTTCTTCTCGTCGGGCTTCTTCTCGTCGGGCTTCTTCACGTCCGATTTTGCGTCGGTTTTCGTTTCCGATTTCGGGGCGGTCTTCTTCTCGTCGGCCTTCTTCTCGTCGGATTTCGCGTCCGATTTCGGGTCCGATTTCGGGTCCGCTTTCGGGGCCGCTTTCGGGTCCGACTTCGGGTCCGATTTCGGGTCCGATTTCGGGTCCGATTTCGGGTCCGATTTCGCGTCCGATTTCGGGTCAATCTTCTTTGTGTCCGATTTTGCGTCGGTTTTCTTCATGTCCGATGTCGCGTCGGTTTTCGTTTCCGATTTCGGGGCGGTCTTCTTCTCGTCGGATTTCGCGTCCGATTTCCCGTCGGTCTTGGGGGTTACGGCGGCAGGCGCCACGGGGGCCGCTTCGGCAGGTGGTGTGGGGGCCGGGGGAGGCGACCACACGACAACGGCTTCGACGGGGGTCGGGCCGGCGACCACCTTGACCTCGCCGAACGGGCGACGCTCACCACGACGTTCCACGGTGACCAGCCAGAGGCCGGGGGGCAGCCAGGCCGTCTCGCCAGCCTTGACCGTGACGAGGGGCTCCCCGGGCAGCTCAGTCTTCTTGGTGGGCTTCTTCGTGTAGGACACCGTTGCCAACGCGGCGACGCCGGCATCCATGACCTGGTGGACCACGGCGCCCACGTCGAGGGTGAGCTGGATGCGGTTGGTGCCACCGCGCAGGTCGACGGTCTTTTTCACCTCGACGGGTCCATGGGCGGTCTCCAGGCGGGTGCTCACAACCACCTTGGCGGGCGAGACCAGAAAGCGGACGGCGCCGACGTCGTCGCTGCTGCGGGTGATGAAGGCTTCGGCAGCGTCGGGAAACGCCACCCGGACCGGCAGGGCCCGGGGGGCTTTGCCCACACGCACCTCGACGTCGACGGTGGCGACCACGGGGGTCAGGGTCAGGCTGCCATTGCTGCCACCAGAGACCTGGTGGTTGACCGTGACGGTGGGCCTGGTGCCGTCGTCGAGGGTGCGGCTCTCGTCGGTGGCCTTGATGACGTAGCGGCCTGGGCTCAGGCGGGCGGCGGTGCCGGGGTCCAGCTGGTTGAAGGGTGCCGCTGCGTCGGGCTGAAACAGCTCGATGAGGACGCCGGTGGCGGGGGACGTCTTGAGGGTCACCGTGCCCGTCGCGTGGTTGATGGCCCGGGTGGTGCGTTTGCGGGGGGTGACGACGACGCCCTGGGTGACCTGCTCACGGAAGTCGTGGGTATCGCCCAGTTGGGTGACGACGTCCCAGGTGCCCGAAGGGACGGCGGCGACTTCACCGGGCACGAGTTCCTGGAAGCGGGCGGTCTCGCCCGGGATTCGCAGGCCGATGAGGGCCTTCTGGCTGCGCCCGTTTTCAGTGACCGTGACCAGGAGTTCGCCGTCGGCGACGTCGATGGTGACTTCGGCGCGGGCGCCGCCCTTGATGGTGGCCCTGGTTTCGCCACGCACGGTGCGGCCAGCGCCCCGGTCGACGAGGCCCACAATGCGCACGGTGCCGGCGTTGACCGCCAGGGCCTTGCGGTCGGCACCCCGGGCGATCTCGGCGTTGTTGTCGTCGTAGACGACGACGGTGCCTGCGGTCTTGGTGCCGCCCTGGTCGATGGTGGCCACGACGAAGCCCGGCTGCAGGGTCACCTTGAGGGTCTGCTCCTTGCGAACGTCGACGCGGAGGGACTTTCTGACAGTGCCCTCCTTGGCCTCACAGCCGATGACGACGAGGGTCGGGCCCGGGGTGATGTCGATGGTGTCGCCGGTGACCGACGCGATGGTCTCGGTGCCGCGCATTGCCTCGATGGCGCAGGGGCCGGTGCTCCAGCCGACGTCGCCGCTGCGGGTGACCTCGACGTGAACGGGGACGGTGGGGGCGTCCGTCGAGGCGACCAGGGCCGAAAGGATGAGGGCTTGGACGAGCATGGGCCAGACGCTGCCCCGAAATGCCCGGGCCTCCAAAGGGGGATTCCGAGAGCCCCCGGGCGCGGGGCGCTTCAGCGGGGGGCGGACTTCAACGCTTTCAGTTCGCGCACGAGGCCATTGATCATCGTCGGGTCCAGGCCGACGCCGCCGAAGCGGACGGCTTCGTAGGCATCGAGGGCCCGACGGAGCACCGGATGGGGAGATTGCTCGACGATCTCGCGCACCGTCATGCTTGGGCTGCGGCGCTCACCGCACAAGCGTTCGGCGGCGTCGACGATGTGACGGGCCAGGGTGTCACCTGCCACCCGTCCGCTCCGTCGTCGTCGGAGCCGTGCCACCAGGAAGACCAGCACCACGGCAATCGGGACGACCACAACGCTGGCCCGCAGCATCTTGCCGAGGTTGTGGCCCCGCAGGGCCTGCGACACCGACTTCAACGCCGTCTGCTGATCCTCAAGGCCATAGTCGACGACCCGGTCGTCCCAGAAGACCCGCAATCGCTCGATCACGCCGTCAAACATCCCCAGTCGCTCGCGGGTGGCGGTCGCCGCCGGGGTGGCGTCGTCGACGATCCACCCCACGCCCTCCTGCCACCACTCGACCCAGGCATGGGCGTGACGCATCTGGAAAACCACGCTGCCGTCGTCGGCAAGGGCGCCGCCCTGGAAGCCGCCGATGACCCGGGAGGGCACACCCATCATGCGCAGCAGCAGCGCGTAGCCGCCAGCGAACAGCTCGCAGTGGCCAGACTGCTCTTCGAGGAGGAAGGCCCGCAGGGGGGCGCTTTGTCCACTGACCCTGCCGTCGAGGGAGTACGTGAAGCGCTTCAGCAGGGCCTCGCGGACGACGCCCACCTTGCGTTCGGTGCTCGCATCGGCCGGAACAGAAACAAGCACGCTGTCGAGGAATTTTCGCACCCCGGGGTCTTGCCCGGCGAGGGCCAGGTAGCGGCTGCGCTCCTCGTCAGAGATGGTGGGCGGCTGCTTGGGGGGGAGTGGCACTTCGCCGACGACCGCAATGCTGCCTCGGAGCTGATACCGCAGCGGCGATGCGATGGGGCTGGAGGTGCGCAGTTGGTCGAAGCGGTCGCGCCCGCCGATGTTCATGGTGCGGTTGGGGTTGGCGTTGCCGCCGGCGAGGACCATGGCTGTGCGGGTGAAGCCCATGACCGGGACGACCGAACCGACAATCGGCGTCACCATCAGGTCGTATTCGATGTCCACTCCAGGGGCCGCGGCGAGTGACCGCAAGACGGGGCGATTGTCGATGGACGGGGCCCTGACCGTATTGGGCTCGCTCTGGGAGAAGGCATCCAGGGTGACCACGTCATACACGGCGCCACGCAGGTACAGCCCGTCGGCAAAGCTCTGCAGGGGCACGCCGCGGGCACGGGCGACGATGGTCGTCGACGTCGACAGCCCCCGCGGATTGCCACCGAAGTCCACCGACGACGGCAGCTGGGAGTCCTTTCGTCCAAGGAAGCCCAGTTCCCCAAAGCCGATGCGCGGAAACGACACAAAGATGAGCAGCGCCGCACCAAGCACAGCCACCGACACACCCGCTGACGCGGCGAAGAACAAGGGGGTGATGACGTCGTCGCGCTCCCGTGCCTGGCGCGCCGACATGCCGGTCTCTTCGGCGCCCGCCAACAACTGTCTGGTCGACAGGGCCCAGACCGCCGCGATGGCGTAGGCGACAAAGACAAAGAGGTAGCTCATGCCCGTGTTGAGGACGCTGCCGGCAAAAACCAGAATCAACGACAGCAACAGGCTCTGCAGATCGTGGGCGAGGGTGCGGCGCGTCAGCAGCCGGGCCACGACGATACCGAGCAGTGCCGACCCACCCGCGAACACTGCAGCGTCGAGGCCACCGCGCAAGATGCTGATGCCGCCGGCGCCAATCGCCAACACGCCAAGCAACGTGCCGGAAACTGCCGGCACCTGAATGTCCCGACGCAACAACGCCATCGACAACGTTGGTGCGAACGCCGTCAGCCACATCCACGGTGGAAACTCGCCGCCAAGCAGCACAATGAGGATCGACGCCGTCATGGCCGCGAGCAGGCCGAGTTCATGGGCGAGGCCGAGGGTCAGCCTGGTCATGCCCGCCTCCGGGCGATGGGCGTGACGACGACGTCGGCATCGCTGGTGTCGACGCCACCGACGGCGACGACGATGAGGGCGGCGCTGCCCATCGTCGGATCGGCGCCCTGTTGCTCGGCGCGGTGCTCCCATGTCGCGAGCCCGTTCAAACAGGCCAGCCGCTGTCGGTGGCTGCGACCGGGAGCAACCGAGAGTCCCGCCGCGCGCAGGCCCACCGCATGGCCGTCTTGCAGCAGGTCCTCCACGAGGCTGCCGGCGGTGGCGATGGCGTCTTCGGCCTCGTCGTCGCTGGCGGTGGAGCCGATGCGCACGGCGACCAGGAGTTCGCGCGAGCGGGTGGCCTCATGCTCGCGCATCACGAGCCGGCCGGTCTTGGCAGCGCGCTTCCAGGCAATGCGGCGGGGATCATCGCCATCGCGAAACGGCCGCAGGGAGAACAGTTCGTCGCCGGCGCCGGCCTGGCCTGCGGGGGTGTCGCCGAGGCGCG
>Ga0247834_1001805_pt1 | contig 34878 bp, 43 predicted proteins | sample LaCruzMarch2015__8_FD_187118 | JGI IMG/M metagenome (GOLD analysis project Ga0247834, IMG submission 187118) | Freshwater microbial communities from meromictic Lake La Cruz, Castile-La Mancha, Spain - LaCruzMarch2015_12m | ecosystem: Environmental > Aquatic > Freshwater > Lake | place: Spain... | reverse complement strand
AAACGTTAGTAAAGGAAAGCTCTTGAAACCACGTAGGACTTTGCTCTATGGGGTGCAAGGATGCGGAAAAAGCTCTTTTGCTGCGCGGTGGCCCGATGCAATCTTCATCGACATCGAACGCGGAACAGAAGATCTTGATATCACTCGATTCGATTGCTTCAAGGACGGCGCAAAAGCCTGGACATTTCTTGTTTCGCTTTTAAATGAAGATCACCAATTTAAGACACTGGTGATCGACACCATCGACTGGATGGTGCGCATGCTTGAAGAATCACTTGCTAAGAAGCATGGCAAAGAGACGCTAGCGGATTTCGATTTTGGTAAAGGGAAAGCTAAGTCCGGCGCCCAAACAATGCGATTGATCGCTCTTCTGGAGGAGATCGCGAAAAAACGCGGCATGCATATTCTTTTGTTGGCTCACGCGGACCAGGTTAAAATCGAACCACCAGATCGAGCAAGTTTTTACAAGTACAATGCGAAAATGACCGATGTTTGTGCCGAAATGCTCAAAGAATGGTGCGATGAAGTGCTTTTTGTCGGCGAGGAATTCACAACAAAAGTGCTCGACGAAGGCTTTAATCAGACTCGGGTGATTGGTATCGGCGATGTGCGTCGTGTAATGTACACAACGGAACAACCTGGTGCCTACGCGAAAAATCGCCTTGGATTACCGGACAAGATTGATTTCACGAAAGATTGCTTTGAAAAAAGCTACGCAAAGTTTTTGAAGTAACGTTTGTTTTGTTTTCGTTTGTTTTTGTTTTGGAGAAAGTAAGATGAGTCAAGATCAAGAATTTAATGAACTAGAGACAGTTACGGAATTCGGCGGATTTGATACCGAAGGCGTCGACATGTCGAGTCGCGCAAGCCTGATTCCAGCTGGCAAGTACGTTGTGGTTGCTACGCGAGCAGACTACAAACGAAACAAAAACCAGAACGGCTACTTTGTCGACTGTGAATTCCAGGTCACCGATGGCGAATACAACGGTCGCAAATTCTGGGAGATGTTCAATATCAAGAACGAAAACGCTCAAGCTGAATCTATTGGCAAGCGAGAGTTTTCAAAATTACTTACGGCGCTCGGATTTAAGACAATCAAGTCGATGAGCGAAATTGTCGATCGCCCTTTTGTCGCTGAACTCGGATTTAAGAAGAAATCGAAAGACAGCACCGACGAAGTGAACACAATTAAGAAATATCTAGACCGAACACAAGCAGCTACGATCGAAGCTAGCGACGACCCAACGGCAACACCGTTCTAAAACGAAAGTACGCGAGTTTAGTTTTGTCACTTGCGATGGTGAAGACACACTTCACCATCGCTTTTCTTCGTGGAGTCAAGCATGGAACTTCGCTGGTACCAAGAACGAGCCCGAACGGTTTGTTGGGAATGGATCAAAAAGAACCCAGGCAATCCAGTAATCGTTCTTCCCACTGGAGCAGGAAAAACAGCTCTAGCAGCTGCACAACTGTCTGATTCAGCTCGATGGGGTAAAAGATGTTTATTGATCACGCATGTCAAAGAACTGCTATCACAAGCCCAAGGCACGCTAGAGAAATTTGGCGTCGACGCGGGTATCTACTCTGCGGGACTCGGCGCCAAGGATGCAAGCCAACAAGTAACGCTTTGCGGGATTCAGAGCGTTTATGAGCAAGCAAAACTTTTTGGGCATATTGACTTAGTGCTAGTCGATGAGGCACACAGAGTGCCAAGTAAAGACCAGGGAGGAATGTATGGTCAATTTCTCGATGACCTATCCACGGTCAATCCAAAGCTACGAGTTATCGGACTAACCGCAACACCCTATCGAATCCGCAAAGGTCTGATTTGTGGTCCTTGCGATCAAAACTGGTTTCAGGAAGTCGCTTACGAAGTCCCAGTCAACCGATTGATTAAGGAAAAATTCCTTTGCCCGATATCCAGCAAGATATCGAAAAGCGAAATCGACACTCAAAAAATGAAACAAGTGAGCGGGGACTTTGCCATTGGAGAGCAAGAAATAGCTTTTGCGGTGAAGAGTGAAGAGATTATCGAAGACATGCTTCGACGATGTCAGATTGCGGAAAGGAAAGCAACGATCGTTTTTTGTGCTGGCGTAGATCAGGCGAAGGAAGTTCGGCAATCGTTAGTCGATCGAGGAATGGCTTGCGGATTGATTACTGGCGACACCGACGACGATCTTCGCGACGAATACATTCAAGAATTCAAGGCCGGTCGAATCCCGTTTCTAATCAACTGTACAGTGCTTTGCGAAGGATTCGATGCTCCGAACATCGATTGCGTTGTGCTAATGCGAGCCACAACGAGCCCAGGCTTGTACTATCAAATGGTAGGACGCGGATTACGAACTTGGTTTGCGAAATCATATTGCCTAGTAATCGACTACGGACAGAACTTGGATCGACACGGACCAATCGACCAAATCGTCATTCCAGCTGTCGCTGGTCAGGCAAAGGAAAAGAAACCATCGATCAAAAAATGCCCTCAGTGCGATGAGGCACTGACGCAAAATCAAATGAAATGCCCAGCTTGTGAATACACTTTCGAGCGTGGCGATCTCTGGGAATCGCTGAATGGTAAACCGACGAAAGCGGCAGTAACAAGCGATCAAGATGAAGGAACATGGGAACAAATTGGATGCATAACAGTCCAGCCACATACAAAAAAAGGTGGCGACGAAACCACGAAACGAACACTGAAGGTAAGTTTTTTTAATTCCGCCTTTCCAATTGGATTCCCTGTTGTGAGTGCTTTTCTTTGCGTCGAGCATTCTGGATTTGCGCGAAACAAAGCGGAGCGAGTTATAAAAAAATTGACTCAAGGGAAGATGACCGATATTCCACGCGACGCGGAAGAATGTTCGCTCAGACTAAACGAGCTGATCATCGAAGGATTGCCGTCACCAGTCGCGGTGAAAATTAAAGCTCAAGCCGATAATCGAAGGTTCATTGAACTGGTTGATCTATCTTTCGATTCGCAAGTTCTGAATGAACAAGAAACAGATGCTGTCAGCGCGGACTGGCAAGAATTCATGGAGAGCTAGCGATGATCGAAGTCCCAGAAGTAATGAAGCCTTACAAACAGTGGGGCGTTTGGAGAAGCGAAGACGGCAATAAGATCCCGTACATGCCTGGATTCAAGCGTAAGCTGCGAACTAACGACGCGAAGACGTTTTCGCATTACGAATCCGTTTGTCGAGAGGAGCAGATTTGTTTTGTACTTTGCGACGAAGATGTTTTTGTCGGCATCGACATTGACGATTGCATCATCGAAGGAGAAGTGACGCCGGAAGCAAGGAAAGTGATTGATCTATTTGTTAGCAAGGGATGGATGGAGATTAGCCCAAGTGGAACAGGAATCAAGATCACCACTCAAGGAACCAAGCCTGAAGGATCTCGATGTGTTTATTACATAGGCAAGCAGAAGTTTGAAATTTACGATCGCGTAAGATTCTGGACGATGACAGGGAATCTTTTTGAGTCTCAGTCGGTCATTGCCAATGCTAGCGATCAGATCGATCGCATGTTTACGTTGTTTGATCTCAATGTACCAGAGAAAACACCATCACCCCCCTTAAAGACATTGCCACTCGCTTTCAGGCCGGCAGCTAATGACATGCGAGTCGAGCGGGGCAGGCTGTATCTATTGACGATCCCAACTCCAGCGAAGGGACAGATTAACAATACGCTATTTAAGACAGCGGGTCACCTTTGGAAGATTGTCGATGCATCGGGCTCTTCGATGGACGAAGAGACGATCTTCAGTTTGATGTGGGCTTGGTGCGGCGGATGCGATCCTGGTTTGACTGAAGACTACTTGCGACAGCGAATCAAGAATTCGAAGACATGTGGCCGGCCACCAGCGATAAAGCTTCCAGATGAGAAGCAACAGATTGATACAAGCTTGATCGATCAGTGGTTGGCGGAACAAAAAGATCAGAGTGACGAAACGGACGAAGAGTATCTTCAGTCTTTGGTGCCGGCAGATGGTTTAATCAAAGAGATTTTTGAGTTCTACAATCTGACGGCACACTTGTTTTCGCCTACGATCGGTATGGCAACGGCTATCAGTTTCTTGGAGGCTCTATTTGGGCGAAGACTGCAATCAGATTCAGGTCTGCGCACAAATGACTACAACGTCATTCTTGCCGATTCGGGAGTCGGTAAGGAAATGGCCGAGAAAACGATTGTGCGAATCCTTTCGGCAGCTGGCGATCTCGATATGGTTTGCCCAGCTGGAGTTCAGTCCGGAAACGGACTGCTAGCATATCTTTCCAATAATCCCTGTTCACTTTGGATCAAGGACGAATTCGGGATGTATCTGGAGGGTGTATTCGGCAAGAAAAAGCAACCAATCGAGATGCAAGTTGGGCGACTACTACTTGAGATGTACGGAAAATCTGATTCTCGTTATTCCGGCAACGCTCATGCGGCCGGCAAAAAACACGAAATCGATCAGCCCCATTTATGTTTGCTTGGGTTATCAACGTTCGGGACGCTTTTCGCCAATATCGATTACAAAGAAGTTGAATCGGGCTTGTTTAGCCGAATTGCCTGGTGGCCGGTCACAGAACGAACACAGCTTCGAGAGGATGTCGTAATTCAGCCGATTCCCGAGTCAATTGTCGATAAAGTTAAGAAATGGCTCGAATTTAGACCAGAAGACGGTTTCCCGCCCATTTGCCAGCCTGTAGTCCTGCCATGGACATTAGAGGCCAAAGAACGCTGGAAACGTCACCAGCGAGCCATTAGAGCTAAACAAGAGACGGAAACAACAGGTCGAGCGGCCATTTGGTCGCGGGTTGCGGCTCGAACCATCAAGCTTTCGATCGTCCACCGAGGATCACGCATGTTTGGTCCCGAGGAGATTAACCAATGGAGCCAAGCGGCGCTCGATATCACCGATATCGACTGGGCGATCAAGATTTCGAACTGGATTGCACGGACTGCGTGCAATCTAGCACTGAACAACACCAGCGACATGAACTCGCCGAAGGCTCAAAATGCGATCATGGAGTTTGTGAAGCGAGCTGGCGGCGAACCAGTCAAATTGGTCACCATTCAGCGTAATCGCAGCATGCAAAAGAACGAGATTATGGCAGCTGCTTTGATACTCGAGCGCGAGGGAAAGATAGAGATCACCCGAAAGCCGTATGGAACAAAAGAACTGGTCACTTTTAGGGGTTTAATCAAGTAGTAGGTAGTAGGGTGATATGGTATAGGGCTACAGAAAGCCGGCGAGAGAAATACTTGCCGGCTTTATCTATTTTAACACACAGGGAGAGATGGGGTAGGGTAGCACCTACTACCTACTACTGACTCTATTAGAGTATCTAATATAGATATATATATATATATATATTAGACTTACAACGACAGGCATCCCCCAAAAGATACTGGACATAGGCATGAACAAGTAGTAGGACTACTAGTCACCTATTACTGCGAAGTCAAAAATCTAAAAACCCCACCTTTGCTGGTAGTAGGTGAAGTAGTAGGTAGATCGGCACCTATCACCGTTAAAAGAGGGGGTATGCAAAATTTCTGCAAAAAAATGTGTTTCTTGGGTGTACTTTGGTTGTGCTCGGCGAATAGATACTTATAGTGTTCCGCAAGTGTGCTGGGCGAAGACACAAGAATTGAGGAAATGATGAACTTTACGATACCCGACAGAAGTGCTAAGTATCCTTACGACCAGTGGACTGACGGGGAAGTCCATCGAGCACAACAGGGGGTTGATTACTACTGCTCGACAGTTGGCTTTATTAACGCTCTGCGGCGCAAAGCCAAACGAATGGACGTTTCCATTTCGGTTCGATCGATTCGAGCAAAGCCCCCTAATGTGGTTGAGTTCCAGTTTTTGGTTCCAGCTCCGTCTCCCCCAGTACCAAAGTCTCGAAAACTGGTAACCACTGCGAAGAGGCTCAGAAAAAAATGAAACGATTGTCACAGGGGATATTCGGTCTTTGCTTGTTGTGTTTGGGGCTAGCTGGCTTTTACTGGCTTTTCCAACAAGAGCCCGGTCAGAGGCATCAAATGATTGGTGCATTTGAGGGTTTTGTTTTGTTCTGCGGATTAGTGATTGTGCTTGGAGCAGGCACAGCGACCGCGGTAGAGGCTTTTTGTGATTCGGATAAATAGAGAGACGAACATGAGCGACGAGCCATACCCATACTGTTTTCGGCGATCGCTTCGCGTCGGACTACGACTAATGAAAGAGCGTCGTAGGGTTCGCGACGACAAAATTCGTAACAGCCGAATGCGAATGCGAGTTGGCTACCTACTTGCTTGCCGAGATGATCGTTTTTTTTTCTGGAACGTTTATCTCGAAGGAAAAAACGGATTCCTGATTCGAGCTACTAAACAAAGTTTTGCTTTACCATCGCAGGCGTTTGACTGGATGATTGCTTTTGTCCTGAAAGGGTCAACACATGACCGATGAAGTAATGTGGCGATTGCCAAATGAATCAGATCAGGGCAAGTGTAAGTTTGCCCGCTTTCTAGACAAAGAAACAAACACAGGAATCGGAGTTTTCATTAAGTTTGAAAATATTCACGGATTGATCATGCACATGGGCGAAGATTCGCAGTGTTACATGTACTGCGAAATAGCAGATATCCCAGGTGATTGCAACCACTTTTCCTTTCTTTGGCAACACAAGCGCTACGAAGTTGAAATAAAGAAAACCGAAAACAGCTTTGTAGGCTACAACGTGACAGTCGCTTACAAAAGTTTGGATACAAATTTGACATGGATGCTGAAAGACAAGCTTGGAAACGTGATGTCAATCAGGTGGAGTCGTGAATTACGAAGATGGATACCGTCGCTTCTTTATACGGATGAACTATTCAGTGGTGAGTGCTTGGATTATTCGATAACAATGCAAGATCTTTGCGATTTTCTAAATTCAGAAAAGTTTTCTATTAAGGTACTGAATAACAATGAACCCAACGGATAAAGTTTTGTTAGCGAGTGGCCGAACCATGGATGTCTTCGTTAAGGACAGCAAAGGTTGGCAATGGGGCACAATTGATGATGAGGTCTTTGCGATCTGCGAGAAGAACGAACTCCACAAGATTTGCATCATGGCTAAGGCTGAAGACTTAGTCGCTTCAACGCAAGAAATCGAGAAGCAAGACTTTTCCAGCTATCTGGAAGATGGTTGGATCGATATAAAAACTCAAGAAGATTTCGAATTCTTATCCAACGAGGAAGATGATCGGCTTAGCAGAACTTTTCGTTTTCGGAACAGAGAAAGCGAAGTATGGATCATCTCAAAATTCGTGAGAGCGATTGGTCAGTTTCAAATAGATAAGCTAATGAACTATATATTTGAGTGTGAAGATAGAACGTTTTCGCAGATGCAAGCGTATGTGGTACCAGATTGCGGGACTGGATATAGGTTAGTCGATCGTCGCAAAGAATTGATCCTTCCGACCGACGAATTTTGTACTCGAAACAAAGAACACGATTGGATAAAGATTCACAAGATCAGCGATCGAACCTACAGCGAACCAGGTCTATTCTTTCGACGGAAAATCACAGACGACATCAAGCATCAACAAGAGCGAGTTGTTGCCGGCAAAAGCATTCTTGAATCTTGTTTCGAAAGCCGGCCCGAGATCCTTTGGCGAGATGCAGAATACGATGATGTTGATCGCGGCTTGTTAGCTCGATTTGCGAACGGTCTTGGAAGAGATTGGCGATACAGCGAGTTGAAACGCTGCTTGATCGCTCCAGGGGCAAACGTGTATCCATGGTACGACTTAACTGGTCAAGGATACCCGATCTGCCAAGTGTATGACCCACCAGTTGGTAAGATACAGCCTTTTACCTACCAAGACGCAGAGGATTTGATTAGCCGATTGTTCTGCGTTAAGTGCTTCCATGACGGCGAGCAATACGAACAGTTGCATAGAATCAGCGGCGTATCGTCACCAGTTGGTGACCGTCCAGAAACTTTGATCAACGGCTTTTCTGCGACCTATCTGTTGCAGTGGGGAAGGTTCGTCAGCTGTGACGCAAAAGGACACTATTTCATGGGAACACTGACAAAATGAGTCGTAGCAATTTGCTTGCGTTGTGCTTTTTCTTTTGTTTTTTTTGCTGCCCTTTTGCTTAACGTTTTAACTTGGATCTGGCTTATTCGATGGGTATCGCAATGAACAAGACAAAAGCAACAAAAACACCATCTTGGAAGCGTAACAATCCACCACTTAAGGTACTCGACGATAAGCAGCTCGAAGAAATACGAGCCTGGTTACGAGAGAGTGACTTTGTTTTTTGGAAAACACGTTTGTCATTGAATAAGATTCGCAAACGCATCTCGACCAAGTACAAGCGAAAAACAGGCAAAGACCAACTGAAGAACATGATCGCCGATGGATGCAAATTTTATCGCAAGATCAGGCTTGTTCAGTTTACAACTGAAGACAAACTACTGGACGGTAAAGAGTGGGAAGCGTTGTCGCTTGTTCTAGAAGGACTCAAAGAATTTGCAAGCTACGCGGCATCAGTCAATGATGTTTGCTTGCTAGTGACCTCTGTAGGAAAGTTCAGAAACTGTAACCCGAAGCTGCTCGATGGCATTCGAGAATCAAAAAAATGGTGGAAAAAATGATTGAAACGACATTTCTATACGTTGTCAGAAAGCCAGATGGTAAGGTCACTATCGAACTTGCAAGAACCTACTTTTTGAATCACGTTCCAAGTAGTAGCTTGTTTCGGATTTTTGATCACGAAATAACGTCTACCGATCCAGAATACGAAATCAAAAAGGGACTTAGGTGTCTGATCTCGTTTTATCGCTATGTTAATGAAGACTTTGACGTTGAGGCACTGAAGAAAGAGGCGATCAGCGATGGTTGGCTTGTTAACAGCGAACCAGTTAAAGAGAAATGTAAGCATCGTTTTGTTAAGAAGGAAAACGACAGAAAAGAAATTGAACGCAGATGCAAGTTTTGCAACATGGAAGCTCATTCCGATGGCGACTTTTCATACCTTTGCGGTAGAGATTACTGCAAGTGTTGTCAGTGATTTAAGATACATGCGGAGAGAATTATGCCGGATTACGCACAAGCACAGATCAATCTGAACAACGCGGCTATTAAGGTAAAGAACTTTTTTACTGAAGCTGAAGTTGATAGGCTACCAACTCACTTGAAAATTGCCGTGAAGAATCTTTCGGAGGCAGCAGTGATTTTTGAGAATAAGACAAAGCCAACGCGACCAGACACCGGCGAAGATGACTTCGATTCGTTTCATGGTTGTGGCTAAAGCAGTAGATGGCTTTATCTAGTGCGCGGTGGCGCGGTAGTGGATCACAGTTTTTTAATAGTCCACTGCGCGGGAGGGGTGAAAGAAGTAACGGCTAGCAATCAGTAATGAATGCTATGCAGCGGAAGACCAGATCCGCGCTGAGATGTCCGGCAGTCGTGACGGCTCGAAGGCGTAGTATCGCGACAGGGTGACGCCGTCCAAATCTGGCGTGGCGATCGGCGGCGTGGTGGGACACGCCAATAGCTACGGCTTGTGACGTTAAAACCGAAACTGGGTCGCCAGTGTGAATTCGGCGCTAGAGCAAACGAGATCGCTAGCGACGTGAGACTGCAAGCAGCAGGTTCGAATCCTGCCCGATCGATTGAGCACTAGCAATCCTCGGTACTGACTGAAAATACCGAGTAAGTGGAGCGACGAGACCGATTGCTTAGATCGTCGCCGGGGCCATGACTGACAGCAGCGAACGGTGGGTGCGGAGCATGGAGACCGTGACGGGCGGAGAGAGTGCCGCGTTTTGAAGCACTAGAGGAATCATCATTCCTGTTCAGCCACTTTGAGTGTCGTGGAGACGCAGGGCGTGTTCGTGAAATTAGAAGATCACTAAAACTGAATTGAAACACAAGATGACCTGTCCGCAGGTTGGGGGGGGTAGGACGCATGGCAAAGTGAAAAGAGACAGAAAATGGGAACGTGCTATTCGAATGTCCTGGTTGTGGATGCCTGCATGCGGTTGGCGTCCGAGAGAAGAACTCAGTCGGGGCCCAATGGGGATGGAACGGAAGCCTTGATAAGCCGACATTCACACCATCGATTTTGGTCAAAGCGAATTACACTTCACCAGACAGGCTTGATGATATTTGCCATTCGTTTGTGACAGACGGAAAGATTCAGTTCTTGGGTGATTGCACCCATGGCCTCAGAGGGCAGACTGTTGATTTACCAGATTGGGAGGAGTGATGGCCAGGAAAAGAATTAACGGCATGAGCGTAGCAGAATTGCATAAGCGACTCGAAAAGCTTGTTTTGCTTGGTCACGGACGAATGAAAGTCTATGTGGACATGCAGAGCTACAGCGAACCTCTTGGATTGAGCCACCAACCAGTTCAAGGCATTGGCTTGAAAACTCTTTATGTTGCTGACGGCGACGGTAGTTTTATTGTCAACAAAAACGGAACGGATCGAGTCATGAATTGCGTTTCGCTTGCTGGTGGAGCTGGTGCAAACTGCTTTGGCGAACTTGTTGAGACTGTGGATACTGAATCCACAGGCCGGGAAGGTAAACAATGAGTATTAAAAACGAAATCTCTATTTTACGATCTCGGATTATCGAGCTTGAGGCAGAAACAAGGATTGCCAAGGCAATGCTGCGAGAAGAGATCGCTAATCGAGAAACAGAAGAAGAAATGCAAGAACCAATTAGCCATGAGCAATTACTAGAGCTTGGATTCGAGCCTGATTACGGAGATGGCTTGGCGATCATTGGCGAGCCGGAATTTGCGTGTGAATACAAGTTTGTAATCTGCAACAACATTGAGTTAGTTTTTTGGCACTGCTTTCAGCAACTTTGGTCAGTTGTTTACTGTTATGGATCTGTCGCGTTTAGACACGAAATTCGCGGGCCTTTGTCGGCAAAGGAACTGAATATCCTTATTCAGTGTTTGCAATATGAAAAAGAAGAATCTACTTGAGCAGTGGCTTCAAAACGAAGACAAAAAAGACAAACAACGCTGGAAAAAAGGCAAAGCATCTAACGCAAGATCAAAGCTTTTGGGTCAGATGAATTTAACGGAACAAGCTTACGCGAAATGGCTAACCGAACAAAAACTACTTGGGACAGTCATTGCGTTTAGATACGAATCTTTTGGCCTTCGATTAGCTGATCAATCATGGTATCGACCTGATTTTTTTGTGCAACTTTCAGATGATTCGCTCGAATTCCATGAAGTGAAGACTTGCGACGCTCGCGGCAACATCTTAAAAGAAGATGATGCCGATGTGAAGTTTAAGGTAGCTGGAGAGTCTTTTCCGATGTTTACTTTTCGGATGTTCGGACATCTGCCAGATGGTGGCTGGAAGGAAATTATTTACGGAGAAAAAGCGTGAAGATCATTGCCTTGTACGGTAAAGGGCGAACAGACAAAAGATCTGTAGCGGAGATATTGGTTCGCGATCGCGGTTGTGTTCAACTGCGAATGGAAGATATCGTGATCGATATCATTCGCCGGCAGAATCCAGTGATCGCCGCAAGTGGATCAAAAGTGCAATCGCTACTCGATCGATACGGAGTAGAACATTGTTTGACGAAGTACAAGGAACTTCGTGAAATTGTTTCGAATACAACTCGCGTTTTACAGGACTTTTTCGGCAAGCCATGTCTGCTCAATCTATTGTCACACGACAAGATTCAACCGATCGCAACAGAGAACGAAAACGCAGTTTTTGTAATCTCGGATTTCGAGGACATTGAACTACTTACATACTTGCGTGATGCAATGCCTGAATCCGAGACATGGTACGTTTACAAAGAGTTTTCCGAGTGCGATACAGCCGGAATCGATATAACAAAAAAGCTGGTAAGTACTGTTTCGCTGGAGAAATTAACAATCGCCACACTTGCGGCTTTCGATGGCGAACAAGTTAAGACGGCGAAAAACAAAGCAAAGCCAATCAATTGATGGTTGACTTTCTGGTCTTTGCGTGACCAGAATTGCATTTCTTATTTTTTTGCTGGCAATGTGGGGCTAGAACATGAAAAATTGGCAAGAATACGTAGTCCTTGCGATTAAAGCGATCGGATTGAAACGAGCTTTCAAGAGCTTTATCTTTTCCGTTTCTGGTCCATTGGTGTTGTTTGTGACCACGACGGTTATTCCAGACTTGCAAAAGCAAGGTGGCATGAACTACGCGATCGCGGCAGCAATTACCTTTGCCTTAGCGATGGCGACTAAAGCACTGGAGAACTGGAAGAATGTCCCAGACGAATGAAGAATTTCGAGTCTACGCTACACCAGCTCGTAAACTTACGCTTCGCGGTCGACGGCGATGCTGGGGGATGTCGAAAGACTGTTGGCAAAGAGCCAACGGCGATCAAGATCTAGCAACGCAGCTTTTCAATGAAGAGGTTCAGAAGCTTGGTTTTCCAGCTTGGCTTGTCGAGATCTTTATCATGTTTGCTGCGAAGTGGATTGCTGAATGGTTGATCAACCGTATCAATAATCCAAAACTTCCTGTTTCATTGGAAGACGCGGACGACGACGAATGAACCAAACCATAATCGGTTGGGCGATCCTTGTGTGTGGCGGACTATGGCTAGCGATGCAGCAAAGCGGATTTATTGACGCTTGGCGCCGTTCCTCTTTGGGAGAGGAGAAGAACGGCAAGGAAAAGGATTCCAGCGGTGCTAACAGTCAAGGAACGGATTTGATTGTTATCCACTCGAAAATTCTTGAGCTGAAGCGATTGCTTAGTCCGTCACACCCTGCACAAGTGAAGCTCGACGAAGTCGGGCAAATGATGTACACCACACCGAATCAAGAGGTGCCTGGTGAACAGCAATAAAAAGACATTTTGGCTACCGATTGCACTGATTGCGATCGGTGGCTTTCTCGCTTTTGGCGGCAAGCTTCCATCGAGCTTCGATTTTTCAAAGTGGATACCGATTCCGCAAACGGTCTATCCCGATGCTCGATGCATTCTGCTTTACGAGAGCGCCGAGCTTAAGGACTATCCAGAATTGTCTGTTACATTGCAAGATGCTGCGATGCGTCAGAGGCTTACGTCAGCCGGCATAAAATTTCGCCCCATGGATGTTGATCAAGAAGAGGCAAAGACCTACCGTGATCTGAAACTGAAGATCCCAGCGGTGATCATGGTCAACGTGGAAGCTGAAAAAGGAAAAGCCGTTCGCATGGCGGATTTCACCACGCAAAAAGCTATGCTGAAACTGATTGAAGAAACGACAGGCAAGGACGTCACCGAATGAGCGAACAATACGGACTTGGTCTACTCACTCCAGCGTCACGTCCTCTTCGATTGAAGTCGATCGAAGACAGCAAGCTAATGCTTACGCGAACAGAGATCGAGAAGCGACTATCAGATCCTAGAAGAACTCCACGCCGGCAGATCTTTGGTGCAGAGTTTACTAAAAACCAGTCGATGATGTCTGCTTGTTGCGGCTATGCCTATGCGCTGGCACTTGAGAAAGCAAGAATACTTTTCGGCTTGATTTGGGTGAAGCTTTCCGGCGATTACATTTACAGCTTGATCAATGGTGGTCGAGATGCTGGAGCCATGCTCGATGACGGAGCGAAAGCGAGCGAAGAACAGGGCATTGCGCCTGAAGAATTGGTCAAACAGTGGGAGTATCGATTCAGTAAAATGTCACAAGCCGCAAGGAATGCGGCAAAGAATTTTCGGGCTTTTGAAGCTTATCGTGTCGATAGCGATGAAGGGCTCGCCAGTGGGCTCGCCAACGGCTTTATTGGCGTGATTGCGACTGAATTCGATCAAGGACGGATGGCATCTCTTGATAGCGATGGAATATCGGCATCCAGTAACGGCGGAGGCAATCATGCTGAAAACGTCGACGATGTTACCATTATGCGAGGTAAATATGTCTACGATGTCCACAATTCACATTCGAATCGATTTGGACAGAATGGACGACATCGGGTAACATGGGATAAGCATTTAAGCGGTCCCAACAGGAACCACGCTTTTACGTTGATTCGGGGTGTTACAGATCCAATAGAAGGAGAGTGGCGAACGCCACAAGTTACGTTATGAACGGAATTAAGACAGGTTTGTTTCTAGGTTTGGTCATTGCTTTGGGTTGGCTTTTTAGCTTGGGTGCATCGAATCAGCCGTTTGCGATCGCCGAGCAAGAGAGTGATTTTATCGTCGAGGCTTCCGAGTCTGGTCCCGAGATGGTTGTTTGCGACAAAGGCTACAACGGACAGTGCAAGATTGTCCGACCCGATGGGACGGTTAGCCAAGTATTTCGATGTGTAAACGGCATTTGCGTTGCCGACGCTGCGGTCAAACCGTTTGCTTCAGCATCAACGCCAAGTCGGACGCAAGGAAGAATTGTGCAATCCAGTCAAGTGCAAACGATTTGTGAAAATGGCGTTTGTCGAAAAGTAAATGCACCATCTGTAAGGTACATCGAAGATACATCCTATCCAGTGATCGAAGAGCGAGATATTTTCTTTGAGGCGCCCAGTGTGGTACAATCTTCTTCGAGGACTGTATCGACTGCGCCAGTGCGAAATCGTGCATTTCGTCCACTTGCGAGGCTTGGAGGGCTTTTTTGTCGACGAAGGTGATTGAATGATTAGTGAAATCGCTTGGGATTGGGACAAAGTAGGCACGTTCATTCAAACGGTGGGCGTGCCTTTTACATGCCTACTTCTATTTGCGGCGCCGTTTATTTACCTACTCTTTTCGCTTGTCAAGCAATACGGTCCAAAGATCGCACAGAGTCACATTAGTTTCGTGGAAAGCTCAATCAAAATCCAAGAGCAAAACGCGCAGACGCTTTCAAAACTAGAAAGATCGATGGCTGCAAGCTCTTTTGGCCACAATGTAACTCATCAAGCAATTCATCGACTCACGACAGCCGGCATTCATATTATCGACGGCGATCGCGAAAGCGCACGTAAAGAGCTTGGGAAGGTTGATGGCATTTTCGAAGCTGCAAGAGAAAGGACTGAGGGATGAATCGACTTGACCACATCCAAGTTGCTTTTTCGAGATTATTGACTGCGATCATCTTTGGTGATTGCAATTGGATGTTATCGAGTTATTGCCATCTAAAAAATCATTGGCTCAAGTGGTACATCAACAAGATTTTCTTCCTAGAAGCCGATCATTGTGCCAATTCGTACATTTATGAAAGGGTATTCGATGACGCTAACACCTAGAGCACCCTTGAAATGGGGCGGAATAAAATCGACTTGGTTATCGTCTCTTCCGTCTGAGATAGAAATATTAACGATTGACACGAATGGAAACGTATCGCGTCAAGCTATCTCTTCTACCAATTTTGAAGACATAACAGGCGACCCCGAAGATAATTCCGCCCTAAGTGTTATTTTTGCGAGTCTACAAAGTGACATAGATGCGAAGATTGGCGGTTCAACAGGTTCCAACGATAACCGTCTTTTGCGTGCCAATGGAACTGACGGGGCTACTGTCCAAGATTCTGCGATAACTGTTGATGATTCGGGCAACGCAAGCGGTCTTGGTACGGTGGGTTGTGGGGCAATTACGTCCAGTGGCAACCTCTCTTGCCGAAATATCACTCAAACATCCTCAAATGTCACGACAGACGGGCTAAACTTCGTCAATAGCGTATCGGGCACGACTGGGCGAATTCAGGCCGGTTATGCAGGTAATTACGATACAACTTTGTTGATTTCGTCCGGCAACCCAAATACAGCCGCAATTTCGATAGGTTCCGAAAGCCAGTTTGTAAAACCAATTTCGGTTGTGGGCGCGGCAACCTATATCAACCATTCATCAAACGGCAATAACCGAATTGATTTCCGCACCGACGGCGCACCTGGGCTAAGGCTTAGTGGGTTAACTCAATTAAGCCTGCAAACTGGCTTATCGAATAGGTTAACACTTACGGCAACAGAAGCTACGTTCCTTACAAACTTAACGGTTAACGGTTTAGTGGCTCTTGGTACGTATACTGTAACTACCTTACCTTCGGCTTCAGCTAATGCCGGTAGGCTGGCCCAGGTAACAGATTCAAGCATAACAACGAACGGTTCAACGGTTGCCGGTAGTGGGGCTAATCGTGCTGTTGTTTACTCAAACGGAACAGATTGGAAAGTTGTGGTAGCATAATGACAAAAACACCTTACGAAGTGCTGTTGAGGCTAAATTCCGATGGAAGCATTGCCGGAGCATCTATTCGGTATTTATTGGAAGTAGAAGGGAGAGTTATTGAAGGTGACCCCGAACCGCTAGCGGGTACATCCGACCCCGCGTTTCTCTCATTCAAATCTGAATTTTCAGCTGGGGTGATTGCCCAACGTGACGATCTTTTGATAAAACTTGAATTAGCCTATGCAAGAATCGCAGAACTCATCACGCAAGTAAACTTCGATCCCAGAACAATTGAAGCTAACGCATTCTTAAATCGAATAACATCGACGGAATTAGCTCAATTATTTTCGTCCGATGATCCGAACGTGCAGGCTATTTCACAAATGCTGTTGGCCTATAAATCCAATGATTGGAGAATCGAACTCGACTCAGTTGAGATGCGGCAAGCTGTAGGTTATTTGCGTTCATTCGGCATGGTAACCGATGAGAGAGCGGGAGCACTATTACAGGACGGGACACGGGCAGAAGCGTACATTGATGACGGGAGCGATTGATCGTCATGGCAAACAAAACAATCATCTTAATCAATGACGATTTGCGCGATGAGACGTCATTGACCATTGAGTTGGTCAACCCCACCACAGGCGAAATCGAAAATGGCGGCGGCAGCGGTGACACTCTAACCGAAGACGAAGACAGAGCGGGACGATTTACAGCCGTTGTGGATGACGCAATAAATGGTTGGTTCAAGGTTCGCGTCTGCCAATCTGGAACACCAATAGCTTATGGAGGCGATCTGTATATCGAGTCAGACGTAGCTGGTAGTTATTTGGTGGATGATGCTAGTCTTGAACAGACAATCAATATCACGCCGGCATTCGCTCGCCAAGATGCAATGATCGAAGCGAACACAATCACGATTCGTAAGGGAACGCAGGGCTGGATACTGGTAACAATCCTCGACGAAAACGACGATCCAGTCAATTTGACGGTTTACACTGGACTCAAGTTTTTGGTTAGTGTGCCTGGTGCAACATCTCTCCAAGAGCAGACGGTTAGCGTAATAGGAACTGACAATAATCAGTTTTATTGGAAACCGAACGTTGCGTCGACAAGTAAAGAGAGATCGCTTGTTTGGTCTCTTGTAAACGACATCGCCGACGAGTCGAGCCAATACTACAAGGCATCTCCAGCCGATGGAATCATCTTAGTAAAGGACACTGCGGTACTGTGACGGCAAACACTCTTTGCAGCTGCGGTAATGTACATCCCAGAAACGAGCGATGCCAGAAGTGTAGCCGCGGCAAAAGATCTGGACACGGAAAGACCACGAAAGAGCGTGGCTATGGGCACGACTGGCGGAAGCTTTCGCAGACGATTGCAAAAGAAGATCCTCTTTGTCCAGATTGCTTAGAAGAGGGTATAGTTAACCCTGGAGATGGAAGACATCACATTCAGAAGATAATCGACGCTCCAGAACTAAGACTAGACCGAAACAATGTAATGAATTTATGCGATCGACATCACGCTGTACGAGAGCGAGAGGGTAGATAATGGCAGGTAGACCAGGTAGAAGCGGTGGAGCAAGAAACAAAAGCAATCGAGCAATCAAAGACGGCAAAGACCTAGTCGACACAAAAGGTGGTCCAGTTAAGCCAAAAGGATTAACGGTCGAACAACAAAAAGTTTGGGACGACATTGTCTCTTCGCTTCCAACAGAGACAATGAAGAAAGCTGATTCCGCTCTCTTGCAGATCCTTTCTGCTTACATTTGTGCCATGCGAAAACTAAATAGAAGCTTCTTACTCGATCCAGCAGATGCCGACATTCGGCAGGCTTTTAACCAGTGTTCGCAAAAGATTTTGCAAATTTCTGCGGTGGTTGGATTATCTCCAGCTGATCGAAAGCGAATACAATTAGGCGGAGGCAGTGAAGAGGAGGACGACTTGAAAAAGTTCTTGGCATGCGGATAACAAGATGATCACCCAAACAACAGCTCAAGATAAAGTTGAATACTATATCGACGCTGTCACAAGCGGTGAAATGCCAACTGGCAAGTACATCAAGCTAGCGATCAATAGGCATCTTAGCGATCTTTCACGGCAAGATACTGAATCATTTCCCTATTACTTCGACCCACAATCAGCAAAAAAAGCATGCGATTTTTTTCCACGAATCATCAAGCATTCAGTGGGCGAGTGGGCAGGCCGGCCATTTGAACTTGAACCATGGCAAGCATTTTGTAACTGGTGTCTCTTTGGCTGGAAGCGACTCGATGGGACACGAAAATTTCGCAAGTACATCAAATTAGTAGCTCGAAAAAACGGCAAGTCGACGGAGTTTGCCGGCTTAGCCCATTACATGGCGATCGCAGACGGTGAGCCTGGTGCTCAAATCTTGACCACGGCAACGAAGATTGATCAAGCGAAGATGGTTTTCAATGAATGCGTTTTAATGCGAGACAAGAGCCCTGGTCTTTGCAAGCATTCGAAGAGTATTACTAACTTGATTTCTTACGCAATCAACAATAGCTACATCAAGCCCCTTGGAGCAGACAAGCCCTTTTCTGGTCTTAATCCGCACACTGTATTTTTTGACGAAATGCACGAATGGCTAGAACGACATCGCAAGTTTTACGGCACGATGACAACGGGTTCAGGTGCTCGCCGGCAACCGTTGTTTGCGATCATCACAACAGAAGGAGACGATAACAGTATCATCTGGCAAGAAGAGCTAGATTACGCGCAAAAAGTTCTCGATGGAATTGTCGAAGATGAAGAGCTTTTTGCGATGCTTTACATGCTCGACAAAGATGACGCTTGGGACGATGAAAGCGTCTGGATAAAAGCGAATCCGAATCTTGGAATCTCCGCCAAAATTGAGCCGATGCGACAAATGTGTCGTGAAGCAAAACACAAGCCAATGACGAAGAATGATTTTCTTCGTTTTCACTTGAATCGCCGAGTGTCTGCAACATCTAAGGCAATCGAAGCGGAACAATGGAAGTCGGCACACAAGCCATTTACGCCACTTGAACAAGCTGATTGCATTTGCGGCGCTGGAGATATTGGTGGTCGAGACGACTTGGGATCAGCTGGATTTGTTGCTCGATTCGTTGACGAAGAGAAAGTGAACCCAGAAACCGGCGAGACAGAATATGTTTACCATTACGAAGTTTGGCAAAAAGCTTTCATATCGGTCGACACAAAGCGAAAGATCAATGAAATGCCTTGGGCGGTTTGGCTTTACGATGGAAAGATTATCAAAAGCGAATTCGTTGTGTCTGACATCGAAAAATGCATCTTAGACCAGAGTTTTGCGGAAACATTGGATAAAGTTGCTTTTGACCCTCATAACTGCCTTGGAACCATCGAGAATTTTCAGAAGTCCGGTTTCCCTGTTGTGGAGTTTCGGCAGAACTACATAATGTACAATGAGCCACTGCAAGACTTCGTTGATCTGCTCCACAAGGACAAGATTCGACACAACGGAGACGAAGTGCTAGCATGGGCAGTGGACAATCTGTCGATCAAGAAGGATGGCGAAGACCGCTGGATGCCTTGTAAAAAGACATCGAGCGACAAGATCGACCCTATCGTTTCGTGCTTGATGGCGTTTCGTTTGGCGAAACTGCAACCACCACGGCAAAAAACATTATTCATTGGGTAGGTCTATCTATGGCAGAAATCGCCGGCATTAGCGGAATCGTCAATCCTCTTCAGTGGCTAATCTCTCTTGTCATGGGTGACAAGCACGAAGATGGCGACAAAGTGATCAGCGCCCACAATGCGCTCAAGCATGCACCTGTTTGGCATGCACTGAACCGCATTTGCGGAAACGTTTCGATCATGCCACTCCGCTTAAAGCAAGAAACGGATGATGGTTTTACAGCGAGATCCGATGATGAAAGAGACTTTGCGGTTTTCCATAAATCAGGGGCTTATTTAACGCCAAGCTATCTCAAAAGCACAGTACAGGGACACGCTTTGCTTTGGGGAAATGGTCGATGTTATATCGACACAACGGACGGTTATGAATTCATCATTCTTCAGCCCGATCGCACTGCAAGCTTTTTAATGAACGGAAAAAAATACCACGTCACAAAACCGGAAGGAATCCATGATAGGTTGATGATTTTTCAACAAGTGAACAAGCATGACATCGTTGTCCTAGAAGATAGTGAAGTCATTCATATACCAGGATTCGGTTACAACGGCATTGAAGGGCTTTCATTATGCGAAATGGCCGGCTTGAGCTGGAATACAGGTCGTGCAAGCGATCTTCGAGCCAACTCGCAAATGCGATTCGGTTTTAGCGGTGGCATCACGCTCGAAGCACCAAATGGAGCATTTCGAAGCGACAAGGAAGCTGAAGATTTTTACAAAAACATTTCGGCTAGACAAGCTGGTCCAGACAATGCCGGCAAGCCACTTTTATTGAAAAACGGAATCAAGCTAGCTGCTCCAGTGATGAGCAACAAAGATGCCGAGTTTATTCAAGCTCGACGGTTCCAACGCGAAGAAGCGGCTCTTTGGTTCTTGCTTGAATCGATACTAGGTGGTGAGAAAACAGAGGGGTACAACACCCAAGAACAGAAGAATCTTGCTTACCTTACCAACTGCTTAATGACATGGCTTGTTCGCTGGACGGAAGAACTAAACGTCAAGCTATTGAGCAAGAGCGAACTAAAGCGAGGTTTCAGCTTTCACTGGGACACATCCATTTTGTTGCGAGCTGATTACGAAACGTTGATCACAGCTTATTGCAAACTGATTCAGCATACCGTTTACAGTCCAAACGATGTCCTGATGAAGCTTGGTGAAAAGAAGAGACCAGGCGGCGATGTTTATGAAAATCCATCGACCAGTAGCGGCAAGGACCAAAGCGATAAGCTTAGTGAAGATCCGAAAAAGAAAACTGCGAAAGCAAGGCTAAAACATCTTGCCACGGTAGAGGCAAAACGAATTGTTCAATTTTCAGAGACAGATTCATTTCAGAAAAAAACATCTTCGTTCTATGCTGGATGGAGAAAAACGCTTGCCGAAGCTTTTGAGGATTCGGGTGTCAGTGGTGAACTGGCAACCAAATGGTGCGATGAAAGCGAAAAAGATATTGCAGATCTTGGTGCGATAAAAGCAGTCGAAAAAATTCAATCTCGGGTCGATCAATTTTTTGAGGAGTAGGCAATGTTCAAGATCGATGGAAACTCTATTTACGTCTATGGCGTGATCGGCCCATCATGGGCAGGCTATATTAGCGATTCGCAAGTCATTGATGCGCTGCACCAGCTGAAAGGTAAGGAAGTTCATCTTCGTATCAATTCACCAGGCGGAAGCGTCGACATGGGGATTTCGATTCAAGGAGCGATCAAACGACATGGAAACGTGATTTCGCACATTGACGCGCTGGGGGCATCGATCGCTTCTGTATTCCCGCTTGCTTCGAAACAAGTGGTGATAAGCAAGGGCGCCAAAATGATGATTCATGAACCATGGACGATCGAGCTTGGTAACGCGAAAATCTTGCGAAAGACAGCTGAAGTTCTCGACAAATACAATGCCGACATTGCCGACATCTACAACGAAAAAACCGGCAAGCCAATCAAAAAGATTTTCGAAATGCTCGAAGCGGAAACTTGGTTTACATCGCAAGAGGCGATCGATTTTGGACTCGCCGATGCCGTCGATCCAAATGCTCCAGAAGAGGAACCAGTAGCTCCGCAAGGACTGTTCAAGAACGTTCCTAGTGATGTTCGGCAATCGGCGTCACCGATCTTTGGGGCAGTCAACCCAGACTACAACTTGATCTTGGCGAAGGCCAGGCAAGCGATTGCGCAGTCTAAGAGTCTTGACATCGGTAATCTGTAAACCTAGATTATTCGTGTTAGCAGATGATCGAGCAACTCGTTAGCGGCTTAGATCGGAAGGCTAGAAACTATTGTTTTTGTTTCTATGTTTTTCGGTGGCCGCTTTTTTCATGCGCCACCAACGGAGTGAACCATGAAAACCAGTGCTCAATTACGCGAAGAAATCGCTAAGAAATCGGCTCAAGCTATTGCGATCGCAGAGCTTGCCAAGACAGAAAACCGCGAACTAACCGCTGAAGAAAAAAGCGACGTTGACAAGATCATCGGCGAACGCGGCGATGTTTATCATCTCCAAGTCGATTTGTCGCGGGCAATCAAACTTGAGAAGATCACGCAAGACTTGCTTAATGGTCGCGTTGATCAACCCTTGAATGGGCAACCACCACGCGGCCCAAATGATGCCTTGGATGATGGCTATCCGGTCTTTGCGATGGATCGATTGCGAATTCCAGCTCAAGCGAAAGCAACGAAAGCAAAGTATTTCGAAAACAACGAAGACGCCTATGTCTGCGGTCTTTACTTGGCAGCAGTTTCGTTCTCGGGCGAAGGCCGCAACATCGCCAAGCAAAAAGCGGAGGACATGGGATTTCGCTTTTTGAACGTGCTTACCACCACGGACAATCAATCTGCCGGCGTTCTGACTCCAGTGCAATTCGAAACCGCCGTCTTGGTGATTCGCGAAAAATACGGTGTCTTTCGCCGAAACGTCGGTGTCTTCCCAATGTCCGCCGCGATCGACTACGCTCCTCGAAGCTTGACCGATGCGGAAGTTTATTTCGGCGACGAAAGTGATGTGGACTGGGATGACGAAAGTGACCCAACATTCGACCAGGTTGCTTTGCGAGCCAAAGATTGGTACGCGATGACTCGCATGTCACGCAATCTTTCCGAGGATGCCTATATCGCAATGGCCGATTTTATGGCTCAGATGTTCGGTCGATCGCTCGCCAAGAAAGAAGATGAAATCGGATTCATTGGCGACGGAACAAGCACCTATGGTGGGATGCGAGGATTCAAAAGCGCCCTGAAAGCTGGTTGCGCCGTCACTGCGACAGGCATTACCACTTACGGCACCTTGACGCTCGCCTACTTCCATAACGTGCTTGCAGCGATGAAGAACTACGACAACGCCATGGGAATGAAATTCTACGTCAACAAAGCATGCTACCACGCGGCAATGGAACGATTGATGGCAGCTGGAGGCGGGAACACAAAGACAGATCTTGCAGGACGTATTGGCCCAACATTCTTGGGCTACGATGTCGAATTCGTAAACTGCTTGCCAAAGGCGTTGACTTCGATCACTGGTGAAACATTCGGATTCTTTGGTGATGCGGCGATGTCAGCGAAGCTTGGGCAACGTCGCGGCATGAGTGTCGAAGCTAACACGAACGTCTACTGGAAGCGAAACCAGATCGCTTTGCGAGCTTGGCAACGTGCGGACGTTAACGTTCACGAAGTTGGAACCGATACCGAATCGGGGCCTATGCTTGAAATGATCATGGGCTAAGCATTTGGTTTGGGCAAAACTTTCAACGCTAGGCTTAGCGGCTTAGCGATTATTTTCATCGAATAGCCAAATTTTTTATAAGGAATTCCAAACATGGAATTAGGTCAAATGATGCATGCCGAACAAGTGATTCGGCCACAATCGCTTAGTGCGAACTCAACTACTACGGCGAATATCGACTGTTCGCAAGCCGATTATGTTGTGTTGCGAATTTCGTTCGGAACGGAACTCAATACCAACGCAGTGGGACCAGCTGTCGCGATCAAAGAAAGCGACACGACAGTTGCTACCAGCTTTACGACGCACAATTCTTCATTGCAGATTTCAACGCAAGATTGCGGCAACACCAACGGAACGTTGATTACTTATGGAATTCCCATGACTGGAATCCGTAAGAGATACCAACGGCTTGAAATCTCAGTTGCGAACTCGACCAACAATCCTGTTTCGTGCTCTGCGATCGCTGAATTGTGGAATGACTCAACGCCAGTCGGTACAGTCGGAATGGGCGACGTTGCGGTCGTACTGAAGTAAGTGTAAAATCCGCAAGTGCCGTACCACTTGCGGAGAGCCCCCAGCGATCTCTAGCCCAGCCCGCTGGGGGCGTTTTTTTCTTGGGCAACAGTGAGGGCTACACTGTGACATTGTTTAAGAGTCAACTAAGTCAAGATCAATGGGTTCGCGAGCATTTCATCCAAAATCAAGCTCGCATTGTTAAAAACAATTCTCCATACTTTGTGGAAATTGGTGCCCACGATGGAATGCAACTTTCGAATACGCATTATTTCGAAAAGCAATTAGGTTGGGATGGTCTTTGCATCGAGCCTAATCCAGAAACGTTCTCGAAGCTTCGCAAGAATCGCAGTTGTCATTGCTGCAACATGGCGGTTTCTAACAAAGATGGCCATTTGCCCATCGACTTCAATGTCGCCGATCCAATGCTTGCTGGCCACAAAATCGGCGGAACAAATATTGCTTGCGACACGATCACAAGTATCTTGCAATCCTTCGATGCACCCTCAGACATTACCTACATGTCGATTGACGTTGAAGGGCACGAAGTCGAAGTCTTAGAAGGGCTTAATTCAGTGCTTTTCAAGCCAGTGATGATGACGATCGAACACAATGGCGACGCTGATCGATTAGCAAATATCGTTTGTTGGCTTAGCGAACGACACTATCTTTTTCGTGTTTTTTACTGGGACATTTTTGCTATTAAGGACTGGGCACTATGGGAGTAGAAGATAAGGCAGAAGACAAAACAAAGAACATCAAGATTGCAGCAGTAATGACTTGCGGTCGCTGGGGCGCGGTACGATCGCTCTTGCAGATTACATCGGCTCTCCAAGAGCTTGGCATCCCGTTAGTCCACACTCAAGGAGTGTTTTGGGGGCAATGCTTAACAAGAGCTATTACGGAAAATCTTGATAAAGTCGATTACGTGTTAACCATCGACTGGGACTCGATGATTACCGGCGATCACATTCGGGAAATCGTGTTTGATGGCATCCGTAAGAACCTCGACGCATTAGTTCCACTGCAAGTGCGTCGCGGCGGACAGCTGCCCCTTGTTTCCCTTGGGGTAGACGGAGAGGCCAGGTTTCCAAAAGGAGCGATCATACCGATCCACACAGGGCATTTTGGTATGTCGCTATTTCGAGCGGATTGCTTGCGAAACCTTAAAAAGCCATGGTTTCTCTCTAAACCCAACGACGAAGGAGGCTGGGAAACAAAAAGCAACAAGGTCGATGAAGACATCTATTTCTGGCACAATTTTAGGGAATCTGGATTCACAGCCTGGTGCCACACTGGAGTCAAAATCGGTCACTTGGAGGAAATGATTACGTGCTATGATGACAATCTGGATGTAAGATATGTCTACCCTCAAGAATGGCTTGAGGAGCAAGCCAAATTGAAGAACGAAAAACTTGCGGCGATGGTGACACCAACTTATGAAGAAACCAAACCGTCAACGACTGACAATCCAGACAGCAGCGACGATCAAGCCGATAACGGTTCAGGAACTCAAGAAGCAACTTGAAATTGCTCCTGAAGAACCAAGCCACAACACGCATTTAGAAATGCTGATCGATGGTGCAATCGAAGAACTTGAGCGCGACACCGGGATTTGTCTCGCTCAAACGGTTTACGACTGGACCATCGATCATTTTTACAGCGATGTAATCCGTCTCCCAGTCAGGCCGGCAAGTGCGGTGACTTACATCAAGTATTACGATGGCGGAGAAGTTCAGCAGACACTTGCAGCAACGGAGTATGATTTCATCCACGATCGCCAAGGTGCGAACCCTGGATACCCAGAAATCGAGCTGAAATGGGACAAGTATTGGCCGTTTACGCACGGTCGCCATGATGCGGTTACGATTCGATTTGTGGCCGGTTATGGATCTACTTCTGAAGAAATACCAGCTATTCACAAGCAAGCCCTGTTGCTTCTCTGCACGGCCCGATTTGAGCATCGAGGTGAAGCCACAACATCCAACAGCAAACACCTGGTTGCCTACGAGTCTTTGATTACGAAATATCTCAGGACAAGCTACCCATGACGAATTATCGCGGCGATACTGGACCAGTGGGGAAAATGCGATATCGAATTACCATTCAGGAATTCATTGCGGAGCGAGATACCACTACTGGTCAAGAGATCAAAAACTGGAAAAACTTTCGCGTCGGTGTTCCAGCTGGAAAGCGATCGCCGAGAGGTGGCGAAGTTAATTTTGGAGACTTAACTGAGGTTATCGAAACCGTTATTTTCCGAATTCGCCACATCGAAGGAATCACGGAAAAAATGAGAATTGTGTTCCATGATCAGAACTACGGCATAAAATGGGCACAGTCCGTGCGTGACGGTGATCGATATCTAGATATCTTCTGCAACCTGGTCAAACCAAGATGAGTAGCCAAGATTATACGCCGATCAAGCAACCTGCCTGGAAGACAGGATCATCTGGTGGCAAGAACGTTATCGATTTGAGTCAGGTTATTGCGGTTGTTAATCGAATCGAGGATCTGCCAATTCGAGTCGCACGAGATCTTCGCGAGGTCTATCTAAATCAAGCCGGCCAGATTTTAGCTGCGGAACTAACCGCTCGAGCGCCAGTCGGTAACGACAAGGATCGAGCGAAACAAAGTCGAAGGCATCGGGACCGATGGCAAAACACTAAACGAGCAAAGGACGCAGTTTCTTATGTCGTCAGAAAATACGGAACACTCGGGTCAAGCATTTACGCGGGGCCAACGTTCCCAGACGGGAACAAATTTTACTTCGATTACTACGGACCAGAACCATTTAGGCACATGTATTTCTGGACTCCCCGTCAATCTGGGGGTGGCACAGTCCCGAAGACTCTCGGGCGAATCCGTCGCAAGAGAGATATTTTCCGCGAAGTCCGAGACGCACGGCAAGAATTCATCGTCAACATGATTCTTGGCGGAGTCGCAAGAACCGTAGATCACCACATGGGGGCGAGAAATGGCTGATTTGTCGTTCGCGATTCGCAAATACTTAATCGATTACACCGATGACGCGGCGGACAAAATTGTCTATGACATCGTCGCCGATCGCATTTCGCCAGACGCTCCAGCGGAATCGGAAACCAGGCCACTGATCACCTACAGTGTCGTCAGCGGCAACGGGACGCACACAATCAACCAGGGGCTCGTTAAAGAGCAATCGAGAGTTGAATTCGAATGCCGAGCAACAACCAGGCAGATCGCGAGCAATATAGCTTTGGCTGTAAAATCGGCTATCATGGATGTCGGCACAATGAAGGGCGTTCATTCGGCTGTATGGGTAAGTGATGTTGAGTACGGATCAATGCGAACTCAAGAAGTCCCAGCGATCGACGCCAGCGACTCGAAAGAGTACATCTCGATAATTGATTTCACGTTCACTCATTCAGTACAGTAGGAGCATCTACGATGCCTGTGACAGACGTACCAGATACCGGCCTAGGCGCAACGGTTGTATTTTCCGTGACCAGCTTTGCGGCTAAAATCCTGTCGGTCAAGCTTCCAGATCACACACGAGAAAAACTCGGGATATCCGTGCTAAGCACGACTGATTTCATGGAATACATGATGAGCGACTTGGTCGAGCCTGGTGAAGTCGAGTTAAGTGTCTTGCACCCAACAAGCATCGACTTCCCTATCCCAAACGAAACGGTAACTCAAACATGTACAGTAACATTTCCGATGCGTAAAGTGGCATCGGCCACAACGACTTCGAACGAAACTGTAGCTGCCAATTGTGCGGGAAGCGGATTCTTCATCAACGCTGGCGGACCAACTTTGCAAGTCGGTCAGCTTCAGATCAGTACGGTTCGCTTTGCCTATGACGGTGGAACAGGACCAGCTTGGACTAAAGCAAGCTAATCTTTTCTTGTTTCTGTTTCGACAACTATCATCTAAAAATCATAAAAGAGAAAAACCATGGCAATCAGCGTTCGATTGGTTCCGCACACTGCAAAGAAGAAAACGATTCTTGGCGAGATTGATCAAGAGTTTGATCAGTCATACGTGTTTGCCAATGACCACCATGTTGGTTATGTTGGTAAGCAGGCCGGCGCTCACATCAACTTTACCATCCAATTGCCACGTAGCGTAAAGCAAGAAATCGCTGCTGCTATTGGAAAGCTCAAGGGCGAAGTCGAGACTCCACCCGTAGTGGAAATGCCGACCGATGAGCAAGTACGGGAAGCTTTGAAAAAACTGGACGAGGACAATGAAAGCTAAAGAAACACTCGAAAAATTTAAGGTACGTCGAATCAAAGAACTGACGGCACCGACAGGCGACAAATTTTGGATTCAATCGATTACGGAACTAGAGCGAGCTGAATTCAATGAATCGATGTTCAACGAAAAAAACGAAATCAATTCGAAGGAAGCAAGCGCCGCAACCCGAAAGTTGATTGTTCGCTGTCTAGTTGAAGAAGACGGTACTTCCGTCTATTTGCCTGGTCAAGAAAATGAACTGGAAAACGTTGATTCCTTGATCACTATGTTTCTACGAGAAGAAATCGATGATCACTGCGGTCTACAACCAAAGACCGTAGATCTTTCAAAAAAAAGCTAGTCAAAAACGAACGCATTCGGGCAATCGCTTGGTTGGCTCTTCATAGTGGCCGGCACGACATCTATCAATTCGCTAGTGAAGTGAACTCGGAAGACATTGACTTCTGGGTTCACTTTTTTTGTGAATACCCGCATGGTCCAGCGACAGAACAAAATGCTTTTAACTTTGCCAAGCTAATGATGCACTTGGACCGCATTCTAGGAACGTTAAAGAGCGTTAATGGCATCAAGCATGTTACAATGGCATTGTCTTGGGTTCTTCCAAAACGCCTTCGACCGAAAAGCACAAAATCGGTCGAAATCATGTCCAGTGAAGACTTGGCGAAGTCGCTAACAAAGAAAGTCGAGAAGCTATGACCAAAGTAATTAGCTATGCGAACATCGCGTTGAACTTCACTGCGGACACAGGCGGAATCTATAACGTCCGATCTGAAATAAGCCAATTGACGCGACAAGCTAAGTCACAAATGAGCGAACTTGAAAAGTTCATTCATCAATTGCGAGTCATATCGGATTTGGAGAAGAAGGGTCAGTATTCGGTCGAGACCTACGAACAAATGCGTCGCGTAGCATCGAACGCCTATCTCGATATGGCGAAGAAAAGTGGCGAATACACAACTGCCTTGCAACATATCGGTGGCCTTGTTCCGAAACTCAAGTCTGAAGTTGATCAGTTATCCTTTGCGTACCAACGAAACGCAGAGGCAAGTGAGATTGCGGCGAAGAAGGAAGAGCGTCGCGCTCAACTACTTCAGATGGTTGGGCGAATCTCGAAGGAACACATTCGTCTAAGCCAAGAACGAGATGCATTGATTGCTAGTGCCCATGTCAAGGACGTATTGGCCCAACAGGATGCGATTGCAAGGAAACAAGCTGCGGAAGAAGCGTACATTGCTAAGAAAAAGAAGGATTATGAAGTCGCGATCGCCGACATGTATGTCAAAGAAACGCTAGCTGCCCAGGATGCGATCAAACGAAAGCAAGAAGCGGAAACGGCATACATTGCCAAGAAGAAAAGAGAACACGAAGACGCAGTCGCTGCGATGTACATGAAGGAGGTTCTTGCCGAAAAAGAAGCAAGAAGAAAACAGTTAGAAGCTTGGCTTGCAAAAACGGCAAAGGAACAAGCAGAAACGATAAAGCTAAATCAGGAACGCGAAAAGCTAATTGCTAATGCCCACGTCAAAGAAGTCCTTGCGGCTCAAGATGCGATTAAAGCACAGGATGCACTGATTGCTAAGAAGCGAGCATCGATCGAAGCAAGCATCGCCCAAAAGCACGTAAACGACATCATTGCGGCTCAGGACAGGCGGAGGCTCGAAATTGAACAAATGATCGAACGGATCAAGGCCGAAAGATTCCGTTCGTTAACGAGTCATTTGGACTATCAGAAATTCGACTGGGATCGATTCAAAAACCAGAACATGAAAATGTTTGCCGGCATGACAACGGCAGAGCTAGCCGCAATGCGAGCTGAAGCGACAAGACTCCATTCTATGTCAGCTCGACAGCTGGAAGTCTGGAAGCGACAAGCCGATCAAGTCGCAAAGGTTCGAGCAGAGTTTGCTCGAATGAACCGAGAAGCATCAAATTCAAGAGGCATGCTATCGAGTATTTTCAGCGGTCTATCGATGGGCGGAATACCAGGCTCGCAGCTTGTTGGCGCTGGAGTATTAGCAGGAACCATTGCGGCAGCTGCGATAACAATACAAACATCGCTTTCCGCGTTTGGTGCCATGCGTATGGAAATGGCTCGACTTGAGGTCCAAATGGGATCAACAGAGATAGCATTTAAAAAATTCAACCAAATGAGAACGATAGCGGCTAAGTCGCCACTGATGACTAACGACTTACTTAAAGGATCAGTTACGCTAAATCAGTATGGCTTTGAGATTGAAGAATTGATACCAAACATGAAAATGTTGATGGATGTTTCAGCCGGCAACGCTGATCGATTTAGGTCACTAGCGCTTGCCTATGGACAAGCCCGCGCCGCCGGTCGCTTAATGGGGCAAGAAACACTTCAATTTATCAATGCTGGATGGAACCCACTTAAAACAGTTGCTAGAGAGACCGGAATAGAATTTTCTAGGCTTAAAAAACTTATGGAAGAAGGCAAGGTTAGCTTCGATACTATTGCCGATGCACTCTATGCTGAAACGCAACCTGGCGGAAAGTTCAGCGGAATGACCGAAAAGCTTAGCGGCGAGTATACTGCAAAAGTCAATAAATTTAATGAATCTCTTTTGCGAATGAAGGAAACGCTTGGAGAATTGGCAGCTGGCCCAACTGGACAATTGCTAAGTGAGTGGGCAGACAAGATTGATTCAGCATCTCTATCAATAATGAGTAACTTAACTCTGTATCGAGCTGGATTAGCAGCTTCCAATGGAGAGACTGCGGAAATGCTTGGTCAAGTTCAAAGATACTTTGACATGCAAAACACTGCGACAGACAAAATAGCAGAGCGCAAGAATCTTTTCAAAGATATCAAGAAGCTAGAAGAAGACGACAGAAAAAAAGCTGGTCAAGAAGAAGCAAGAATTCGACAAAAAGAGATCGACAAAGCAGCTGAAAAAATCAAAGATCTTGACGGTGTTGCCAAAAAAGAAAGAGAATTGATCGAACTACAAAAAGGCAAGCGAGAGCTTGATTTGTTCGATTTCGAGCAACTCGCCAAAGAGCGAACAAGGGCGATCATGGAAAGAGATCGAATCGAAGACGGAAAACTCTACAACGAAGCAAAGAACGCAAAAGCCCGCATCGATCAGATGAACAAAGAGATCGATGCCTACAAGAAAATCTATGATCAAGTTGATCGAGTCTCGAAGCTTGAAGAAAAACGAAAGATGGTTCAAGATAGTGCAAAGTCTTTGCTTGACAGCTTGCAGACACCAGAACAAAAACTGAATAACGACATCGGCAAAATGGCCGTGATGATTCAGATGGGACTGATTACTCAAAAACAAGCTATGATGGCGATGGAAAATCAGCTAAAAGACAAGAAAAAAGAATCTGGAGGCGAGTTACCTAATCTGATCAAGGCCGGCACGATCGAAGCATATCAAGCGATCTACGGACAGCGGGCGATGATTCAAGAGCAACAGCTTGAGCAACAAAAGAAACAAAAAGAACTTCAGGAAGCCGGCAACAAGCTGCTAGCGAAGATCGCCGGAAATCTTGAAACAAACTTAATGGGGCTTGTAGACTAATGGCATTTACAATCATAGGACAAAAGCGCGGTCCATCGTCGACATTGAATATCTCGGGGCAACAGCTGGTCTATTCCGAAACGCTGGAATACATCCTATACGACACCAGCGGAGACGGAACGCTAGCAAAGGCATACCGAACACCAGGTTTACCAAAAGTCAACAGGCCACTGCGATTGCCAGACCTTCCATATCTGCTTGCATGCAAGAAAAAGAGCGTCAAGCAAGAAGAGAAAAACAAAAGACTTTACTACGTCAGCTGCGATATCGATAACACTCCATCGACTGGGGGCAGGCAAGGAGGCGAAGGTTCGCAAGAAGACTCTTCGCCAGATCCAACAAGTTGGTGGAGTGTGATCGATGGCGATCTCGAAGAAATTGATATACCGATCATCACGGATACAGATGGGTGGCCGATTGTCGCGACAACAGGACGACGATACCAAAGTCCGCTTACAAAAACAGTAAAAGTACCCGTCATTCGCTGGAAGCAATACGAGCCAGCGACCAGGCCGCTTGATTACTACCTTGACGTCAATGAAACCGTCAACAAATCTCCATTCCTTGGGGCCGAAAAAGGGACATGGATGTTGACGGTAGAGAAATGGGCGATCGGTCTAACCAATGGGCGATACTGCTGGGAACTGGATCTGAAAATTCGTTATTTGAAGCGATTTATCAATCCGCAAGGTGGTAGACTATTTCGCAGAACAGGAAGAGCTACCTACCAACAAATCACTGACGGTAGGTACGATTGGCAGGATGCTATCTACCAGGCTGATACCATTCAGCGCAACAAGCTACCATGCAAAGATGAAGAAAAGAATCGAGCAATGATGGCAGTCGATGAAAACGGTCTTCAGCTCGATTTGGAAACAAACTTGCCGGTTTACGTAATTCATAACACCAAGCCGGCGATCAATTTCAACTGGTTACGGATTCGACAACGAGGGAACTAAAATGGCAGACGAAATCAGCTATTCTCTTTCGATCAATTACACAAACCTCGAAGATTCCCTAGATATCAACTGGGATGACAGCGAAGACGGCGTCGCCGGCAAGTCTGGTCAGTTTTCGATGGACGTCAGCACTAGCTTAGCACAGATCACGCTTAGCTCAGTATCGAGCCCAAAGCTACTTGCTTGGAAGGTAACTGGAACCAACGCGGTCCAGCTTTTCGCCGGTAACACCACGAATCAAGTTGGTCAAGTTTCACCTGGCAACATCGGATTCCTGACAATCAACTCAAGTTGCGATATCCGTCACAAAACAGCTTCTGGAACATCGATTATCAAGGTGGCACTGATCAGCGCATGAGCGACAAGAAACCACACGGATTTCGCAAAGAGATCGCTAAACGAATGCTCGATCAACTTCGCGGTCTCCACTCGAAACAGGGTGAGGAAAAGGAAGAAATCGAGCAAGCTCGAAATGCGATCGTCAAAGTGCCTGTTGGCGGAATTCCGGTTATGACTGGAGCCACACCAGGCACAGCGACGATCACGTTTGTCCAAATCGATGGAACAGATCTAGAGGATCTTTCCGTCACAGAGACAGGATTGAATCTGGATACCGGCGCAACCGTGCTTGAGGGTTACACAACTGCTCGCCGAGAATACGCAACAGGACGCTGGATTGTCGATCCTCAACCTATCACAGATCTTCGCTTGTCTGGAAGTAGCTTCCAATACAAGCGAGGAGGATCTTGGTTTACCTGGACTACCGGAACAAGTTGTCCATGACGATTCAACTACTCGAAGGACTCCCATTGCTTGTTGGTGGACAAGTCGCAATCAGTAGCGATTGCTGCTGCACTCCACCGTGCTTGCCATGCGAACCAACTTGCAACACTTGTTACGACACAACGGAAGAAGCTTGCAACACTTTTGAAAGCTACACGGTTGAAGTATCGGGGATTACGAATCCGACCTACACGTTTTCGCCTATGTCTGGTTGCGGAACAGTTGACTGCGATTGCGATGACGCAAACGCAGTTTACGCAATGTCTGGATCTACCATCTGCGGCGATGAACTTTACAGAAACCTAAAGACTTGTGGACCGCAAACTCGATGGTCTCAGTACCCACCGACAGAAATTTGCACTGGGACACTGCTTGAGGAATTCTTTATTTTGGTTGAAGTCATTTATAACAACCAAGAAAGATCGGTCACAGCTGGCGCAATGAACGATGATCTAATCTTATTCAACGATCGCGTCCTAGTCCCAGCGACGATACAAGACTCAGTGTACATCTGCCAGAACTACACGATTCCCAAGGGACATGTCTTCTTGATAACGGTATTTCAGGGAATCGAAGGAAGCATCGCCTACTTCAATCATCCAGATCGGCTATCAATTCCACAGGGACAAAAAATATTTTACTTCATCTACGCACCAGGGAACGCAGTCAAAACAGATTCGTCTTGCCCAGATGAAGAAACGCTTGGGTCATGTTCAGGGCTTGCTGGTGGTGTAGCTGACTTAGTTGCGGTACATGCTACAAATTGCAATCTATCTGGTCAGCCATTTTGCTATCTAAACTGTGATTCGTTTCCGAACGCATGCGATATAAGCGGAATCACAATCACGATCGGGAACATCACACTTGCCGACACAGAACCGCCACCACCCCCACCATGAAAACTATTGTTTGCGAGAAATGCAGCAAGTCCTATGTTGTTTCTGATCTTGCGACCAGATTAAAGTGCTCTTGTCAGCAGCAAACTGAATTGACATTGACAAATAGCACGCCGACACGTCGCAGTAAATGCCGACACAGAGGTGAAGTATTGAAGGACGTCCCTTGCGGATGCGCCGGAAAACCAAAGGTCTTTGCTTGTTGCGTTTACGCTGAATGCATTGTCAAGAAAATCAACCACGAATCCGCGATTTCTATCAAATGCTGTCAAGAATGCGAAAAATGGGAAAGTCAATGATTTTCCTGAAAAAACGCTATTTTTCTCTGCTTTTCTTGTTTTTTCCCAAGAAACACCAAGCCCACCAAGGCTACCAGTGGCACACTATAGCACCATTTCGCGATCGCAACTGAAGTTTCATTTGAATCGTTTTTGTGTGTAAGGGT
>Ga0247834_1001802_pt1 | contig 34904 bp, 34 predicted proteins | sample LaCruzMarch2015__8_FD_187118 | JGI IMG/M metagenome (GOLD analysis project Ga0247834, IMG submission 187118) | Freshwater microbial communities from meromictic Lake La Cruz, Castile-La Mancha, Spain - LaCruzMarch2015_12m | ecosystem: Environmental > Aquatic > Freshwater > Lake | place: Spain... | reverse complement strand
ATTGGGAAGCATTTTGCAAGCAACGCATCTCGAATCAAAGCACTTCAACTCATCCAAACCGCCATCTAATCAATGACTACCAACCGCTTTCACAGGCGTGTTGAACGGCGGAACGCCGGTCACACCCAAACGGTGGCTGGCACCTTTTCCATTTCGCCAAAACTACGACAACAATTCGGCCCGTAACAATTCAATCAAAGAGGCCTGCCCCGTTTGATTTTGTCTTCACTTGCCAACTATTAAGCCGTTGCTGACCCCAACGAAGTTCGTCCTCAAAATGTTCTGAAGGGGTGCTGGGTTGCTGCTAATCGTATCGGCTTTCAATTTCGAATCGACAGTCAGCCAAATCAGCAGTGCTTTTCAACGTTTCGACTGTCTTTAATGAGTCGGAATCCAAAACGAAAAGACCATAAACAACCGAGCCTTCGAAGTAACAATCAATCCCCTTCGACCTCAACACTCTAACCACCTTACTCTGCGTGTACGAGTCACCACTATTGACAGTCGCAACGACCACAAATTCATCCTTGCGGAAAGATTCATTCGTCGAGGACTGGGGTTTGTGCTCATGCTTACAAGAAGCAATTAAAACGATCGCTAAGCCTATTGCAAGTTTCTTGAACATCATTGTCTGGCGCCTCGTGTTACCGTGTGAAAGGATGGTGTTATGAACTCTTCCAAAACGCCAACGCCATTTCTAACCTTTAGATTCTGCCTCGCTGTTAGCGAAACACTACTTTGTGGGCAAACACAGTATTTGGCACTTGTGACTATTATGTGAAAGAACATTGTTCGCTGCCTATCTATCTGTTTTCCGACTTGAGGCTCATCATGGAGAATGACAGTTTCACCTCCCGGGCACGGCTTTTTTCGTTTTGTCCAAGGATAAAATGTACCACCCAATTTTGATGCTCCCGGCAGATTTGGAAAAACATCAATCCACTCGTCCTTCACCATTGGATCAAAGCACGGACGATCTGTTTTTTCGAACCACTGAAGTGTGCAATCTCCATCTCCACTCACAAATGATTCCCTGTATTGTAGTGAAATGTCGACATCAAACTTAGTCCCCCATTCCCCAAGGGGGAAAAATTCCCCGTCAATCGTTATCCCATTCGTATCCTTTCTTATTATGTTTTTGATGGAAATGCCTACTGCACAACAGCAGCACTTTGCACAGTAGCCCGATGGATCCGTAAGGTCAAGCGGCATATTCCCAATATAACCGTACAAAAGCAATGAATCGCGATAGCCAATCGGGTCTCTGGTGAAAGAACCCAAAGCACCAGCCTTTGCGAGGATGTAGAATAGTGGATCGGCACTGGTCCAGCGAGCGATGGTGGGTTGATAGGTGCGAGCGCGGATGTAATACAGTCCCGTGTCGGAATCGAAGTAGTATCCAACATTCCCAACCCAACGGAACGGATTGACGGTCGTACCGGTGCTAGTAATTGGGTTCCCCCAGGCATCATAGAGATAAGTGTCACTCGTGACCTGACTGCTGTTGGACAGTGCCTGCGTTGAACCAAGCGCATCGGTGTGGTACCAGCTTGAAGTCGTGCTACGTCGTTGACTGATCGCTCGTCCGAACTGGACCGGTTCCTGCGAATAAGTCGCTTGCAATACATTCGAACCATTAAACTCTGCTAGGTAGGCATCGGCGGCAGGGTCCCATACGAACTTGACCGTCTCAGTAGCTGATTGCTTGGTCACTCGACGATTATTGCCGTTGTAACTCATTGTTACCAGAGAGGTATCGGGCAAGCGGTAGAGCGTCGGACGGTTTTCATTGTCCCAGACGGTGGTGGTACGGGAACCCGTGGGTGGTCGTTCGATCTGCTGATTGCCCGCATTGTCGTAAACATAGCTGGTGCGACCCGCCACCGCTTGGCTATAGACCAGTTGGTCCGCAACGTCATAACTAAATGTGGTACGTGTGGCACCGGCGTTCTTGAGCGTGCGATTGCCGACTCCATCGTACGTAAAGGTATTGGCATAGCCACTGGCGCCACTGCGTCGCTCGGACTTGAGCTGATCTCCATTATCATAGGTCCAGGTCAGTCGGTCGCCGCTGGCTTCAAGCATGCCAGTACGATTGCCGACATTGTCATACTTGTAATCATTCGTCGTGATGGCGGTTCCGGTAGAAGTCCGGTTGTGGAATTGCGTGACGTTATTCGCCGTATCATAAATGATCGATGCTCGCGTACCGTTGGAATAACGTTGCACGGTCCGTCTACCGGCAATGTCATGGCTGAAGGTCGTCAGCTCGCTGAAGGGATTGAGTACGGAAGATAATTGGTCCGCCGCATCGTAGACGTAGCTAAACCGTCCTGAATCCGGGGCGTCGAGTGATCGCCGGTTGCCAACCGAATCATAGCTGTAGGTGAGCGATTTGCTGAGTGGATTACCGCTTTTTGTCTGGCGTGCGCGTGAGTGAAGCTTGGGGAATGTATCTAAGACATCCCAAGCAGGTCTTTCGTTGGTAATCGGTTCAAGTGCAACCATAGATGTAGATTGTACAACGGCTAGAGAACGCACCGCTACGGGGCAGGCAACAGAATCGCCCAAGTTGCAAGGGGCAAACCATTTTGACAGAAGATTAGTTCGACGCGAGATGAAAGTAGGGTGTCGCCTTGGTAGGTGTCTTGCAGATGGCAACTTCTGCCAATGTGGCTGACATGCGGCGGCGACCGTCGTTATCTATTCGTTGGAAAACTCACTGTCGCCGCCTGTTCATCGCATCGCCTGCGAAAACAGTAAACAGGGCCTGACCCCAACGTAGTCAACGGTTCCCTGACCCCAACGTAGTTCCCTGATTAGCAATGTCAATCATAACCCAACTCCTTCAAAAAGGCGTTGAGTCGCGACGCTTCCCGAAATACGTTTCACGCAAAGCCGCGAAGGCGCAAAGAAGAAAAGTACCGACTGTACCTTTGCGTCTTTGCGCCTTTGCGTGAGACTTCCGATGATCTGAAGGCTACTCATACCCCAACTCCTTCAAAAAGGCGTTGAGTTGGGCCGCTTCCCGATCCCGCTCGGCCAGAATCTGCTGCGTGGTCACGGCGTACTTCGCCCAAAGATTCTCGACGATGGTTGCGTTAAGCATGAAGCACCAAGCCTTGATGATTTAATTCCACGAAAGCCGCCTGAGCGAACACGATTTGGAGGGCTGGAAGATGTTGATCCATGAGCGATAGTAACTCGACGTTACCGATATTGCCGGTAGCTACCAGCAGCAGTTGGAAGGGCTGCCCCTGCAACAGAAAAGAATTCACGAAATCGGCATCCTTCGTAATAAGGATGCGCTGGTCGAGTACGGAACGCTGGTTGAGTTCCGCGTCGGTCGTACGATTGCCGCTGGACAAATCGAGCGTGTGAAGGACATCATGGCCTAGGCTTTGCAAATGGGTTGCCAGGCGGCGAGGAAGCTGCGCGTCCACGAGAAACTTCACGCCGTGGCCCTCGCCAGCGATTTCACGTCACTGAGCCGCGCGGCGAATTGCAAACAGGCTTGAATGTCTTCCACTTCCAGATCGGGATAGTCGGCCAGGATGTCCTCGGATGACATGCCAGAACCCAGCAAATCGAGAATCATTGAGACGGGATAACGCAATCCTCGCACGCACGGCTTGCCATGACAAAGCTCCGGGTTGATCGTAATGCGTTCCGACAAAGTCATCTTGATTTCTCCTGTTATCGAGTATTTCACTGCTCGTTGATTGGACAACTTGACAAACATGGGTGATAGCGCGACGTTGAGACAAAGGTGCCGATGTCGGCTCATCGATTATAGCCTAGCTCGGTCAAGAAGGCGTCGAGTTGGGCCGCTTCCCGATCCCGCTCGGCAAGAATCTGCTTCGTGGTGACGGCGTATTTGGCCCACAGGTTCTCGACGGCGGCGATGAACGCTCGCTGGTATTGCCGCAGATAGCCGTCGAACTGCCCTCTCTCCAGTTGCGACATCATTACCAGATTTGTTCGCAGCAATCTACTTAACGCAAACACTGCGATGGTGGCATCGGATCTGGACAAGCCCCTGGAGGAAATGAAGGCCCCCAATGTGCACGGCACTTTCGACCAAAGTCTGCCTGCTTAGAAGCAACTGGATGCTTCTCGTGAATCGCACATCACCTTCTCCACAATTATCCGTTATCGATTGAATGTCAATTCTGATAAAAGCCTGCAACTCTTCCTCCGTAGCCCTATCAATCCGTCGTCTTGTTTTTATTAACTACGGCAAAAGCCAGTCGTTGCAGTTCAACCGCCAAGTCGACGTCAACCACGGTTAGGCTGCTGTTAGGTCTTCGTACGGTAACTGGAGCGAAGTTAAGGATCCCGGTTACGCCTGCAATTTCCAGTCGCTGAGCAACTGCGATGGCCGATTCAGCGGGTACGGCTAAGATCGCAAGCTCAACCTTCGTTGTCTCAACCACCGACTCAAGATCATCCAGCGAGCGAATGAAGAGATTACCTAACTTAGAACCTATTTTCTCTTCGGAACAATCGAAGACTCCCACCAATCGGAATCCTTGTTGATCGAACCCGCGGTATCCCGACAGGGCTCGTCCCAGGTTACCGGCTCCGACCAAAATGACATTCCAAGAACGATCGGTACCCAGAATCACCTGAATCGCTTTCATTAAGCCGGTGATGTCGTAGCCTACTCCGCGTTGACCAAATTGGCCAAAGCAAGATAGATCACGACGCACTTGTGAGTCGTTGAGCCCCAGCCGTTTTGCGATCGCGCCACTTTGAATTCGCTGTGCGCCGGATCTCTGCAACTGTTGCAATTCTCGCAGATACAAAGCCAAACGTGTCACGGTCGCGACTGGGACGTAATTTGGTTGCGTTCCGCCGGCGCGCGGTCGTGCACCTCTCGCCTCACCGTCGTTTGAATCCTCTTTCGGCATCATCGTGCCATTGCGGGCTCGGACGGGACAGTTCGGAAATACTCGGGCGCAATCGCTTGCAAATGCTCTGCACACTTATCGACGGCATAAAGTATTTGTTGGTTCGAATGCGTCGAGTTGATGAAGAACCGAAGACGAGTCGCCGACTCTTCGACCGCCGGATACAAAATCGGCTGTACATTGATGCCCGAATCAATCATCCGTCTCGATAGCTGTAGGGCGTGCAACGAATTACCTGTAATGACGGGAATCACCGCTGTCTCACCGCTGCTGCCAGTATTGAGTCCGCGTTTCTTTGCTTCCGTCAAAAACAGTCGGGATGCGTCCTTGAGTCGCGTGACTCTCGTCGGCTCTCGTTTGAGAACTTGCAAAGAAGCAATGGCCGCAGCCGTGTTGCTCGGCGACAAGCCAACACTAAATACGAATCCAGGAGCTGTGTACTTCAGGAATTCGACCAATTCTTTACGTCCAGCGATGTAACCGCCACACGATCCAAAGGATTTGCTAAGAGTTCCCATCCAGATATCAACATCCAGTGGGTTGACGCCAAAGTGCTCCGCGATTCCCCGTCCGTGTGCACCCATCGTTCCGATCGAGTGGGCTTCGTCAACCATTAACCAGCACTTATGTTTCTTGCAGATCTCGATGAACTTCGGCAGGTTTGGAAAGTCGCCGTCCATACTATAGACGCCTTCGACGATGACGAGGACTCGGCGATATCGCGTACGCAGTTCCGTAAGCGCCTCGTCGAGCGCGTTGAAGTCGTTATGGGGAAACGCTCGTCGACGACTACCTGACAAGATCGCACCTTGAACAATGCTGTTATGCGAAAGTGCATCGTGCAGAATCAAATCTTGTTGTCCGACGACGTGCCCGATGACTGTTTCGTTGGTCGAATGACCTCCTACCAGAACGATAGAATCCTCGACCCCAATCCAATCCGCGATCGAACGTTCCAGTTGTCGGTGAATGTCCTTTTCGCCACTGACTAATCGCGAAGCAGAAACGCTCGTCCCGTACTTTTGGACAGCATCCATGACCGCTTGAGTAACGAATGGATCGCCGCTCATTCCGAGATAATTGTAACTCGCAAAGCTGATGAGTTGTCGCCCATCGACCATCGTCGTATCTCGAGTGAGGCCTTCGTGAATGGAGAAATAGGGATTGGGTAACCCCGTCATTTCAAATTGGCCGATGGTCTGTCTCAACCGTCGATATTCTGGAATCAAATCAAAGCGATAGTCCTCGGGTGCCACTTCTCGCATTACCGGTTCAGCGTCATGTTCGGAAACGACATCCGTTCGAATGCGATCCTTTCCGAAGTGCTCTTCGATCGCTTCGGCGATTTCTCGGACCGTTTCGATCTCTTGCAAGACTTCTTCTGGAAAACGACCCCCTACCGAGCTCTCAAGCACATGTGCGATTTGCAGACGTTCTAGACTGTCGAGTCCCAAGTCCACAACAATATTGGTGTCGAGATCGAGTAATTTGGCTCGCTCTTGGGCAACGTTTTTGACAGCCCGTTTCACAAGTTCCACGATATCGATATCTGGGTCGCGTTTCTTCTTGTGCGGGAGGGCCGAACCGTAGTTGCCACGCCCTCGGAAGCCCGAGCGAAGGTCGTCGACTGTCGCGGCGGCAATCATCGGGGCTTGTTCGGGGAGATTGTCCTCCCACGAAAGCCATTGATGAATGACTCTCAAGTTTCCTTCGCGGAAATCTTTCAAGCACGCGTGCCGCTGGATCTTGCCAGAAGAAGTCCGAGGCAATGATCCGTGACGGACAAGTACCACTGCATCCGGAGGAAGCTCATGACCTTGGGTTACGCTCCGCCGAATCGCGTAGACCACTGGGTTCCAATCGTCTTCCAGCGAACGTTGGACTTCGACCGCAATAATGAGTCGTTCGCGGGGACCATTGTCATCCGCAAACGCCGCAGCCGCAGACGAGGAAATGGACTCATGACATTCCTCCACCGTTTGTTCGATATCTTGCGGATAGCGATTGACACCGCGCACAATAATCAAGTCCTTAACGCGACCGGCAACATAGATTTGCCCATCGCTCCAGAAACCCAAGTCGCCTGTTCGCAGATAGGGACCTTCGCCGTCGGCCGTCCTCGCCTGAAAGCTCGATTGCGACAATTCTTCTTTTTCCCAATAGCCTTTGCCGACGCTGGGACTTTGAATCCAAATCTCGCCTATTGAATCTTCGGGCAAAGACCTGTGTGTTTCTGTGTCTACGATGATCAGCGATTCATTCTCGGTGGCACGACCGCAACCGACCAAACTGCGTGCATCCGGCGCATCTTCTCGGACAGGCTTGACCATCCGAGCGTCTAGACATCGGCCATCAAAGTGCTTGATGACAGGAGGAGATTGACGCGGGCCGCCGGTCACGATCAGAGTCGTTTCGGCCATTCCATAGCAAGGAAAATGGGACGTATGCGAAAACCCAACACGTTCAAATTTGCGACTAAACTGCTCCAGAGTATTGGCTCGAACAGGTTCGGCACCATTAAACGCCAAAGTCCAAGAACTTAAGTCCAGTCCTTGCATCTCTTCCTCGGTCACTTTGTCAACGCATAGCTGGTATGCGAAGTTCGGCCCACCGCTCGTCGTACCCTTGTACTTGGACAACGTCTTGAGCCAACGCACAGGGCGTTGCATGAAAGACATCGGACTCATCAGTACCATACTGAGCCCCATGTACATCGGCGAGAGGACGCCCCCAACCAACCCCATGTCGTGATACATGGGCAACCAACTGACCCCTATTGCATTATTGGTTCCGTCGAATAGGGCTGTGATCATTTCACAATTTCGAATTAGGTTAGAATGCGTTAGCATCACACCTTTGGGCTGCCCTGTTGAACCCGACGTGTACTGAAGCACAGCCAGGTCCGACGGCGGTATCGGCATTTCAGTGAATTGGATCGCTAGCGACCTGTCGATGGCATCGGTGGAGATCAACTGCATGGACGCAGTCTCCTCTCGGGTCGATTCCTCCTTCAGGATTTGGGCAATCGTCTCGCTGGTGGTTAGTGCAAACTCGGCTTGGCAGTCATGCGCGATACCTTGGATTCGAGCTCCCTTTCGGCTGCGACGCGGCGGATAAGCAGGGACGCAAATGCAACCTGCGTATAAACAGCCAAAAAAACCGGCGACGAACTCATCTGCCCCAGGTGGATAAAGCAACAATCCTCGCGAGCCGGGTTTATTCGTCTCGAGGATCTTGACCGCCACGGCGCGAGCAACGTGGTCTAACTCCGCAAATGTAATCGACGTGTCATCATCGGTTTCGCCGTCCGTGTAGTAAAAGGCAACCTTGTTGGGCTGCGTATTCGCCCAATATCGAAGCACATCAACCAATGTGGACTTGGGAGGATTGAATGGGGCGTGAAATCGGGTTAAATCCAACACAAAAAGTTCCCCTAGCAAACAAATCACAGCAATCAGGACTGCGAACAAAAATGGAACACTCCGCTCAATCGTCTATCGGCCATTGTTTATACCTGTGATTCGGCAAACTCGGTACACCCTATTTTTTGCCCAAAACTCCCATTTTGTCGTGAATCCGCCGTTGAAGCAGCGAAAATCCAAGCGAAGAAGCCTCGAAAAGCACTTGTGATTGCAAAAAGGGGCCGATATACTCCTCCCCTCACAAACTCTGCAAAACTGGTTATTTGATCAAGTCAGGACTTTTTCTGGGCTCGATTTTCCCCGAATTGGACCTGCTGACAGTCAAAAACCAAAGGATTCATTCATGGTAGCACAACCGAAAACATACGTAGCCAAAACAGGCGCAGTCGATCAAAAATGGTACCTCGCAGATGCAACCGATTGCATTTTGGGACGATTGGCCAGCGATATCGCCATGGTTTTGATGGGAAAACATCGACCTGAATACACGGCGCACGTCGACACGGGCGAATTTGTTGTCGTCATCAATGCAGAAAAAGTTGTTATGACAGGCAACAAGCTCAAAGTACGCCATTACGCTTGGTACAACGGCTACCACCGCCAAAAACTGGAAAGCTACGCAGAACGACTCGAACGAAAGCCGACCGACTTGGTCACAATGGCTGTCAAGCGGATGCTTCCAAAAAATGCACTCGGTCGCCACATGCTTGCCAAACTAAAGGTTTATGCTGGCAGCGAGCATCCTCACCAGGCACAACAGCCTCAACCCGCTTCGTTCGGCCACAAAGCCAGCTAAACCCAAAACCTTATCCGTCCTTCGATCGTTTAATTCAGAGCAGAGAAATAACTAATGCTTGTAGGCAAAAAAGACAAAGTAAGCGGCGAGAGCCTCGGAACCGGGCGTCGCAAGAGCTCGGTGGCGCGAGTCAGAATCAAGTTGGGCGGAGGTAAGATCACGGTAAACGATCGCGAATTCGAAACATACTTCGTGAACGATACCGAACGTAGACTCGTGTTGCAGACATTGGACCATGTCGGCCACCGAGACAAAGTAGACGTCTTCATTCGAGTCAACGGTGGCGGAACGTGCAGCCAAGCCGGAGCCGTCCGAATGGGCTTAGCTCGGGCCTTGGTTAGCCTAAACGAAGAGAACTTCGGACCTCTCCGCGACGATGGCTACCTGACTCGCGATTCGCGCATGAAAGAACGAAAGAAGTACGGTCTTCGCGGCGCCCGCCGTGGAGTTCAGTTCTCCAAGCGTTAGTCACTGTCCCATCAAGTCCATTCGATTAAAGAACCCGGTGCGAACAACATCGGGTTTTTTCGTGGCTCCAAAGTCCTCGATTAATGTAGCCTCGCGACGCGAAAGTTGCGTGGAGATCGCACCTTTTGCGGATCAAAAGGGTACAATCGGCAGGGTGGCCACCAAGCCTCAGTTTGCAATCCATTCCCTTCCCTATGCTAACCCGAGCCACCCTGCGATGAGTATCCGCAACGCGATCCCTACTTGTTTATTGCTTGGAACGTATTTGATGTCATTTTGTGCCCTTTCGCCTGTCGCTTTGGCTGAGGATATCAATGTCTGGCTCGGTACCGGACGTAGCTCTCAAAGCCGCGGCATCTATCACTGCCAACTCGATACTACGAATGGTAAGCTAACCGACCCTAGGCTGGTCGCAGAAATGGAGGGGCCAGGCTTTCTTGCAAAGCACCCGCTCTTGCCGGTTCTCTATGCAGTCGGCGGGCTCAAGAATGAACAAGTCGTCGCCGCCATGGCCATCGAAGGCCCGCAAGACAAAAAAAGCCTAACGCTCATAAATGCCTTGCCAATCGGCGATGGCGGCGCCGCTCACGTTTCGTTGGATGCCTCCGGCAAGACATTGCTGACGGCACAATACGGGTCTGGCTCGGTCGCAGTCTTCTCGGTGAACCCGAACGGCTCCATCCAGGAACGCACGCAGTTGATCAAGCATGAGGGTGGCTCGCGTGTCGTTCCGGGGCGTCAAGATACTCCGCACGCGCATTGGACAGGATTCTCAAGTGACAATCGCTTTGCTTTTGTGCCCGACCTTGGGCTCGATCGTGTCGTCATCTATAGCGTGGACGCGGAGCACTCCAAGCTCACTCCACATGGCGTCGGAATCGTGCCACCAGGGAGTGGACCTCGCCACATGAAGTTTCATCCCAACGGACGCTGGGTCTATGTTCTCAACGAGTTGAGTTTAACCGTTACCGTTTTCGATTACGATTCCAAAGCCGGAACGATGACGCCAAGGCAAACGATTGAAACGGTACCGGCTGCCGAACTCGCGCGCGAAATAGCCAAAAGCGCGTCCGAGATACGTGTTCATGCAAACGGCAAATTTGTCTATTCCGCAAACCGCGGACACGATTCGATCACCGCCTTTGAAGTCAATCAAAGCAATGGCGAGCTCAAGGTGATTCAGTGCGAAAACGCTCGCGCCGTGACACCTCGCAACTTCAACATTTCGCCGGATGGGAATTGGTTGCTCACCGCCGGCCAAAGCTCGCATACACTTGCGGCATTTAGGCTCGACAACTCAACGGGTCGACTGACCTTTAATCAGAACTGTGTCTTCGCACCATCCGCGATTTGCGTCCTATTCGACGACGGACGCTAATACGTATCGACAATGTTCCGTTCTGACGGTGCGTCGATCAGCGGCCTCGATTAGCGGCCTCGATTAGCCACAAAACATAACAAATCCCCAGGGCAAGCCTGGGGTATTTCGAATCCCGCCGGCCTTGTGCGGCGGTTCGTTCAGGTTTTTAGGCTAGACTTTATGCCAGAATGTCACGCACCACATTGCCATGCACATCCGTCAGCCGATAATCTCGGCCCGCGTGACGATAGGTTAGCTTCGTGTGATCTATTCCCATCAAATGCAGAATCGTCGCATGGAAATCGTGCACGTGAACACGATTTTCAGCCACTGTCGCGCCAAGCTCATCCGTGCGCCCGTAACTTATCCCTGGCTTCACACCTGCGCCAGCCATCCAGGAACTGAAGCACGCGCTGTGATGGCCGCGGCCTTTGTCGCCATCCACGCCAGGCGTTCGCCCAAACTCGGTTGTCCATACAACTAATGTGTCTTCGAGCATTCCGGAGCGCTTCAGATCTTTTAACAGCCCAGCAATCGGCAGGTCGATCGCCTTGGCATGGTCCGCGTGTTCGGCCATGTTGCCATGCTGGTCCCAATTCTTACTTGAACTACCATCGATCAGCTCAATAAACCGCACGCCGCGTTGGGCCAATCGACGTGCAACAAGACACTTCCAGCCGAATCCTTCCGATTGCCCGTCTTTCAACCCGTACAAGTCGAGCGTCTCTTGGCTCTCATTGGCGATATCAAAGGCTTCGAACGCCTCTGTCTGCATGTGAAAAGCAGTCTCGAACGTTCGAATGCGTGCCGCTAACTCTTGATCGTTGCCGCGTTCCGCCAAATGCCGATCATTGATCGACTTGGTAAGACCGATCTCAAGCTGTTGGATTTTTTCTTGCGGTGTCCGTCGCTGCAAATCCACAATCGGTTCCTTGCCAGGAACGACTCGCACACCTTGGTGATACGCGGGCAAGAAGTCATTGGCATAGACCTGTGTTCCAGCGTATGGCAACTGCGCCGCCAACACCATGAACGATGGCAAATTGCTATTGACGGTACCGAGCCCATAGCTGATCCACGAGCCGATACTCGGCCTAGAAAAGAAAAACGAGCCCGTGTGCATCGCCAATGTTGCTTGATAGTGCTCGTTGTCGTCCGACTTCATCGACTTGATCAAGCAGATATCGTCCATGCATTCGCGAAGGTGTGGGAAGAGATCGCTAACAAGCGTTCCGGACTGTCCGCCAGGCCGAAACTCCCATAAAGGTTTTAGAAGCACTTTCTGTTGATTGGATAGGCCACCGCCGATACCCATCTTCTTTCCATCCGCCTTGAACAGTTCAGGCTTGTGGTCGAAGGTGTCCATATGCGACACACCGCCGTTGGAAAAGATGAAGATGACGCGTTTGGCTTTCGCGGGAAAGTGCGGCTGCTTTGGCGCAAGCGGGTCGCGGCTGTCGTCTTGCGCGAGCAATTCGGAAAGCAAGCCCGGCATCAGCAGCGAGCCGGCCGCTAAACTCTGAATAACGTGTCTTCGTTTCATGATTGGTCTCGATTGCTTTTAAAGCTAATCAACATAGGCGACCTCATTCAATCGCAACAAGGCTCGAGCAAACGATTGCCAACATTGCTGCTCGACATTCTCCGTCGGTGGTTCCACGTTTCGCAATGCATCTCGTGTCGATTGCAAAAACGCATGAGCTTGACTTACTTCTTCTTCATTTGGTGGTCGACTGAATAGCAACATCCATGCCTTCTCGATCCGTGATGAATCATCGCTAGTTGCGCCTAGCAAACGACTTGCAAACCCAATCGCTTGTTCATGCACAAACTTATCATTGAGCAAATACAGGGCCTGCAGCGGCGTGGTGCTTGTCAATCGCATGGGCACACTCACCGAAGGATCCGCACCGTCAAAGATGGCGAGATAGGGGTGCCTTTGAATCCGTTGAGTCATCAAGTAAACGCTGCGTCGATTTGTTTCGTAGTTTGCTTTGAAAGGATTATGCTGCGTGAACTGCCATTGGGATTGTGGTGGGAACGGGTGAGGCCCAGCCCGCGTTGGATCTAAATTGCCTCCAAGGCTAAGCATGGTGTCACGCAAGGCCTCGGCATCCAGCCGCCGACGAGGGAATGCAGATAGCAATTCATTCGTCGGATCTTTTTCCAAGGCTAGTTTAGATAATTGACTGCTCATACGATACGTGCTTGATAGCATGATCGTTCGATGAAGCGACTTGATCGACCAACCTGAAGTCATGAAGTTTTGTGCGAGCCAATCCAAAAGCTCGGGATGGGACGGGGCTTTGCCTTGTCGACCGAAATCGTTGGGTGTTGGGACAATTCCCTGTTTGAAATGATAGAGCCAAATACGGTTTACGATGACGCGTGCGGTGAGTGGATTGTTGCTGTCCACAATCCAATTTGCCAATTGAAGCCGCCCGCTACTAGTGCTATCCTCGTTCGACAATTCCGCCCCATTCAAAACGCTGAGAAACCGACGTGCAACTACCGGTCCGGCTTTTAAGGGATCACCCTTGATTTGCAAGGCGACATCTTCAATCGTGCTTGATTCGGCAACCGCATAAAGGGTTTCGTAGGGCAGCGGCTCTTTTGAATAAGATTTCGCAGCTTTTTCTGCTTCCTTATGTTGTTTGTCCAACTCGTCCCGCGATTCACCATTGGCTCCATTGCGTTCTTTTGCAAGCCTTTTTACTTCCGCATTGAGCTCTTGTTGGCGGATCTTTCGCGTTTGCTTAACACTTTCAACTTCCTCGGGCGACGCCATTTCGACAAGATCTCGTTGGCGTTGTTCTAGCTCAATACCAGGCCATGGATAACGGGTGCTGTGGAAGATGCCATACAGTGCATAATAGTCCTCGGCGGTAACGGGATCGAATTTATGATTGTGGCATCGCGCGCAATTGATCGTGGTAGCGAGAAAAGTTCGGCCCAAATTGTCTAGAGTATCCTCGATCGTCAAATGTTGCGGATAGTCGTTGACACGGGATCCGAATCGGCGCGCGTTGGCAATGTAACCAGTCGCAATGATCCGTTCGCGTCTTTCGGCTGGAGTTTGTCCACCCAGCAGATCGCCCGCAAGTTGCTCTCGAACAAACTGATCATATGGCAGATCGCGATTAAACGAATCGATGACCCAGTTGCGATACAAATGCATCTGCGGTACCGGAAAGTCCGAGTTGTCGCCAGCAGTATCGGAATAGCGAACGACATCCAACCAGGTTCGTCCCCAGCGTTCGCCATATTGGGGCGAGTCGAGCAAACGATCCACGACGGTTGCAAACGAATTCGCCGAATCATCCTCTAAAAAGGCATTCACTTCATCTGGAGACGGAGGAAGACCGATCAGGTCGAAAGTAGCCCGCCGAATCAGTGTGCGTTTGCTGGCTTCCAAAGCTGGCACCAAACCCGCCCTTTCGAGCTTGTCTAGAACAAAATAGTCGATCGGGCTAGTGGCCCACGCGGCTTCTGCAACAGTCGGTAGCCGTGGATGCGACACAGATTTGAGCGACCAAAAATCGCGAGCCTTGTCCCAGTCGATTTCCGATTTGGCTTTGAGGGTCGCAACTGTATCTTCAACTCGTGGATCGGGGGCTTTCATTCGAATCCAAGTTGCAAGATCCGCGATTTGTTCGTTTGCCAGTTTTGCTTCCGGCGGCATCTTTAAATCGGGATTGGTATGGCTGACAACCTTCATCAAGAAACTGTTGTCCGGATCACCGGGGACAAGAAGCGGTTGAGTCAAACCCCCGCGCATGACTCCAGCCCGGGAATCAAGCAATAGATTGCCCCCTGGCTCATCTGCATTGTTTCTGTGGCATTCGTAACAGTGTTCGACCAGCAACGGTCGAATCTTGCTTTCAAAAAAGGCAAGTTGTTCCTCGTTCGGTATCGCAACAAACTGCGAAGTGGATGGGTCTGGAACGACTCCATATCCACTCCAAATCTCAATTCCCGAAAAATTTGCAGCGCCGCCACGAGCCCCGAGGGTGATCGAGCCATCCTTGACCATCGTTCGCCAAGGTCCAAGTCGCTTCCATTTCCCTGCCGACCCACTTTCGTATTGAGTGAGCACCGTCTTGCCATTCAATTGGACTGAGAATCGTTCGGTCGCGTTATCTTCCCAGACGTAAACGAAAACTTGGTAGCGACCCTCCGGCAAATTCGTCACTGTAACTTCGACAGGTTGCCCCCATCGACTACTTCGAATCATTTCGGCTCGACTTGGATCTGTGGACGGCTTCAAAGGAACATTTTGGTTTTCGAACGACTTGGACGCAGATTTGAGATCGTCCGCAGCCCCGGATTCCCATGGATGTCCATCAATGATCAGCGCCGGCCCGTTGAGATTGATGGCTCGATGGAATGACGCCGGTTCCTGGCGAGCGAGCAATGGGGCTGCAATAAAGGTTGTCAACGAACCAACGATGAGCAGCCGCAAGTTCAATATCGAAGCGAGCATGACGGAGTGGAACAAGTTTGTTCGGATTGCAATATGGAGGGAATAGTCGTACAAAACCACTCTCGATTATACTAGAAGGATTCGAGCACGGCACGCGCTTTGATTCGATATCCGCGTATACTTCGTTCCCCAGAACGTGCCACCCAATTCGTGCCACCCAATTTACGGGTAGACTTCAAACTGCCCCAGCCCCGTCGCCTTACGCATCGATAGCTCCCGGAATCCACTATGGCTACGACATTGCGAAGTTTTTTCCTTTCCGACTTGCACTTATTTGCGCGTAGATCCTCAGCAGCAGCCATGACTCCCAGGATTCATCATGCCGCTGCTCAGGCACACACGATGGTCTTAGGTGGGGATATCTTCGACTTCAAATGGAGCACCCGTCCCTCGTTTGAGCACTCCATCGCCGATAGCATTGCTTGGCTCGATGACCTCATCAATGCGTATCCAGAATGTGCCTTTTATTACTTGCTTGGCAATCATGACGCTCACCCTCGTTTTGTCATTGAATTGGATCGTCTCGCGTTTCGACAGCCAAGGCTCGTTTGGCAACCATACATTTTGAAGCTAGGTACGTGCGTTTTTCTCCACGGTGATATTGTCGATGGTGAACCGACCGACATAGCGCTTGCCACCCGGCGCAAGTTATCCGAAGACAAGCCACAGCCTCACCCCTCCCGGCACTTGCTTTATGATGCGGTTGTTCAAGCAAGAATCCACCGAGTTGCCGGTGCGATTGCTATTCGCCGAACGGCGGTCTTGCGGAAACTGGCTATGTACTTAACAGATCAGGGGTATGATGCAAGCCATGGTGTAACGGATGTTTACTTCGGACACACCCATCGCGATGTTGACGGAGTCGAATTCGGTGGGTTAACGTTTCACAATGGAGGAGCATCCATCAAAGGCCTTCCCTTTCGAATCATTGAAACCAAATTGCCATCCGTTCCAGCTGCAGAACCAAGCAAGGCGAATGAGCTTGCCAAACAATGAGCTCCTTCGTCGAGATCATGGAACGACTGCGACCGTTTGCGTGGGCAGTCTTGTTATTGATATTGCACGTCATGGTTCAAATCGTGTTGGCTGTACGCGTCGTGATGAGCCGTAGGTCAGTCGGTGCTTCGTTGGCCTGGATTACGATCTTGTTCACGTTGCCGATGGTCGGGTCGGCATTTTACTTGTTGATTGGCGAGCTCCGGCTTGGTTCGCGACGAACTCGATTAGTAAAGCAACTAAATGAACCTATCTGCGATCGATACAAGGCTCTGGATCATCCGCGTTTGCATGTGAATTGGCAGCGTCTTGGAGATGAGTGGGAGCAGTTGTCGCGTTCGGGTGAGCAGATGTTGCAGGTCCCAACGCTCGACGGCAATAAGCTTGAGCTCATCGGGCAATGGGGCTTGATTTTTGATAGGCTGATCTCGGACATAGATGCTGCACAAATCAATTGCGACCTTGAGTTCTATATTTGGTATTGTGGCGGCCGAACGGAGGAAATTGTTTCCGCGATCGAACGAGCATGTGCCCGTGGGGTGATATGTCGTATTTTGGTCGATGCGATGGGGAGTCAGGCGTTTTTGCGCAGCCGCGATGCCCTGCGTCTTCGAATCGCAGGAGCCGTGGTTCAGGCGGCCTTGCCAGGTGGGCTTTGGCGATTGCCTTTCATTCGATTCGACTTGCGACTACATCGCAAAATTGTGTTGATTGACGATCAAATCGCATGGACAGGCAGCTTGAACTTGGTCGATCCTCGCTACTTCAAAAAAAGTTCAGGTGTCGGGCAATGGGTTGACGCGATGGTTCGCATCGAGGGGCCGGCTGTCGAAGCATTGGCTATCACATTTCAAACGGACTGGCATATTGAGACCAGTGCTAAGGGGCTGACATTGCCGGATCTAACGGGTGAGCAAAAGATCACTAAACACGGTGAAAGCGCCGTTCAAGTGCTACCAAGCGGACCTGCCAACCGCGTCGAAGCGATCGAGCGTATCCTGATAACCGCAATCTATGCAGCTAGGCATGAGCTGGTCATAACCACTCCCTACTTCGTACCCAGCGAAGCCTTGCAGATGGCATTGAGTTCGGCTGCACAGCGCGGAGTCAAAGTGATTTTGATTTTGCCTGCCAAGGTTGATTCTATCTTGGCTCGACTGGCCAGCAGCACGTTCAAGGGCGAACTGCTTGACGCGGGAGTTTTTGTTGCCCAGTTCTACGGTGGATTGTTGCACACCAAAAGCGTCACCATCGATCAACGCATCAGCCTATTTGGTTCTCTCAACATGGACCCTCGCAGCTTTCGGTTAAACTTCGAAATCACGTTGGCTATTTACGACGCAGAATTTACGCAGTCCCTCCGAGCCTTGCAACAAACGTACATCGATCAATCGGAAATGATGGACAAGCAAGCTTGGCATGGAAGGTCGAGACTCATTCGCTTCACTGAGAACTTAGCGAGACTCGTCAGCCCATTGCTTTAGTGCCATCACCTGTGCGCCGTTAACCATCTCTCAACAAAAGTAACAAAAATGCAGATCGACTTCACCACTCCAGCACTTCTTTTTTCGACGATTTCATTGCTATTGCTTGCCTATACGAATCGGTTCTTGGGGTTGGCTAACATCATCCGCAAGTTGCACGCGGACCATACTGAAACACCCAATCAAGTGTATGTGGCTGAGATCAAGAATCTTCGACGGCGCGTCTACTTGATACGCGACATGCAAACGCTGGGGGTTAGCAGTTTGCTGGCGTGCACCGTTTGCATGGTCGCCTTGTTTTTGGGTTGGGGAGAAGTTGGCAAATGGATCTTCGGAGGCAGCTTGTTGCTAATGGCAGCATCGTTGGGAATATCCATTGTCGAGATCCGGATGTCGGTCGGTGCGTTAGATATCCACTTGAAAGAAATGGAACAGTAGGGGGATCGGCCCAATCGGACGCAATGGTTCGGAGATAGGCGAGCCGCAGACGGAAACGTACCCTTCCGGTTGGCAGGCATCTCACTCGCCTGTGTAAACAATCTTTCCCTCCAAAATGGTAAGCGCCACGTTTGCAGTCAGGATATCGGCGGGCTTGCAGTTTAATAAATCGGTATCCCATAGAACGATATCTGCTCGTTTACCTAACTCCAGCGAGCCAAGTTGTTTTTCTTGAAACGCTGCCCTCGCTGGCCAGAGCGTATAGCTCAACAAAGCTTCTTTGCGAGTCATGCATTGTTCCGGATAGAACACTTCGCCGGACGGAAGTTGGCGAGTCACAGCCGCATGCAAACTGGCTCGTGGGTCGACGCGTTCTACGGGTGCGTCCGTTCCGTTGGAAATGATAGAACCAGCATCCATGAGCGATCGCCAAACATAGGCTCCTTGCGCGCTGCGTCGTTCGCCTAAACGCTGCGGAACGAAGATCGCATCGCTTGTGCAGTGATTCGCTTGCATCGCAGGTATCACGCCAAGCTTCGCAAAGCGTGGAATGTCGCTTGACGTGAGATGCTGCGCATGCTCGATTCGCCATCGATGGTCTGTTGAGACTTGTTGGCAAAGTACCTGTTCATACACGTCGAGCACTTCGCGATTGGCGCGGTCACCGATCGCATGAACACAGAGTTGCCAATGATGTTGCTTGCACAGGATAGCAATCCGTTTCAGTTCTTCGATCGCGATCGTATTGAGTCCGGACGTGCTTGGCAGATCGTTGTAAGGTTCCATCAACCAAGCTCCGTGAGGCCCGAGCGCTCCGTCGATCATCGCTTTCACGCTTCGGACAGTCAGAAACCCTCCGCCGACATCCTCCATTCTGTGCGTTGGCAACTGGGCTGATAGATTTTCGCTGCCGTCGCGAATCATGACCGACATTCTCAGCGGCAATTGTCCTGACTCCGCGAATTGACGCAGTCGCCGAACCGTTTCGAAACTGCTGCCAGCATCATGCACACTCGTAATACCTTGCTTGAGACATGCATCCCCGGCCAGTTGGAGCTGAGTCAACGTGGCGGCGTTCAACTCTTCTTGGCTGAGTCGTTGCGTTGTTCGCGATTGGGCGCGATAGATGAGGCTTTGCGCATTCTCGCGAAAGACACCCAGAGGGTTGCCCGCCGCGTCTTTGAGCACCTCGCCCCCACTCGGATTCGACGTGTCGCGATGTACGCCTGCAAGTTCCATGGCTGCTTGGTTCGCAAAACAAGCATGCCCGCTTGCGTGGCTTAGTATGACTGGATGGTCGGGAACCGCTTCGCTTAACGAGCGGTGATTAGGGTATCCATCCACATTGTTGTCTGGCGGACGTATCCACTTGGACTGGTGCCAACCGCTTCCTTCAATCCAAGTCCCTTTCGGCAGCAACCAAGAGGCTTGCTCCACTTTCGAAACGATTTCATCCCAGGACTGTGCTTGGCTCAAGTCTAGTTTTTGAAGTGACTGCCCAAGGTTAATGAAGTGGAGATGGCTATCGATCAGTCCCGGCGTGACGGTTCGACCCGCCGCATCGATAACTTGGGTCCTCTTCGAGATAAAGGGTTCGACAGTTGAGCGATCACCAACAGCCACGATGCGTCCACTCTGAACAGCAAGTGCGCTTGCCTGGCTCATGGCTGTATCACAGATCAGAATCCTCGCATTGACAATGGCGAGATCTGCAACGTTCGTTCGCGCTGGCTCTTGCGCTGGAAGCCAAAGTTGAAACGCACCGAGCCATCCAAACATCCAACAAACAATGCGACTGTGATTCGAAGTTTTTAGATCAAGGAACATGGCAGATGCTTTGCGGTTAAAGCTAAATGGGGTGGTATTGTCGCCTTTCGTTTAGCGAAAGTATACGTCATTCTCGTATTTTCGCGGAGCAAAAGACGACCATGCACGGTGCAAGCTAGTTACCAGGCTCTGCCGCAGAGCCTGGGAACGAGTAGTCTCCTGTGCGACGGTAATTCCAATCAGTGGCACTAGGTTTTGGCTTGCTGCATAAAAGTAGTAGGCACATTCCGTGTGCCGTCCACCTCGAAAGTGCGAAAGCGTGCGTTAGCTCGCCAGTCGATCGCGGACCGCGGTCCACGACTCGCAAACCGACGCTTGTTTTCGCGGTTTAGTACAGGATTGGAGCGTGATTAATTCCCAAAAACGACTATCATGCTGTATCGAATCCACTGAGCGAAATCCGTTCCAATTCCAACATCATTCGTGCATTCGTGCATTCGTGCTTCACTTGTGCCGGTAGTGCTTCGGCAAACGAGCAATTATGACCTCCGAAAACCCTGAACCAACTTCCGAAAAGCGAAAACCGTCGATCCTCGAGCAAACCGAGCAAGCAATCGTGGAGTGGTTGGGTGAGCGTGGTTTTCCAAAATACCGTGCCAGACAAATCCTTTCCTGGATCTATCAACGACGCCTTGATACGTTTCAAGATATGTCGGACTTACCCAAGGAACTTCGAACACAGCTCGCCGAACACTTTTGCATTTTCACCGGCAAGACGGCCGAATCGCAACATTCGGAAGATGGCACAGAAAAGCTGCTGATCGAATTAGCAGACGGCGGCCGAATCGAATGCGTTTTGTTGCGAGACGGCCCTCGTCGCTCCGTCTGTATTAGCAGCCAAGTTGGGTGCGCTATGGGATGCGTCTTTTGCGCCAGCGGACTCGATGGAGTCGATCGCAATCTAACTCGCGGGGAAATCCTTGAGCAAATGCTCAAACTTCAACGATTGCTTGAACCCGAAGAACGATTGAGCCATATCGTGATGATGGGTATGGGTGAACCGCTCGCGAATCTTCAACGCGTGCTCGAAGCCCTCGCGGTTGCGAAAGACTCCGACTTCGGTCTTGGAATCAGCCCACGCCGAATCACAATCAGCACCGTCGGCCTGCCGCCTGCGATCGATAAACTTGCTGGCTCGAATTCGCCTTATCAACTCGCGATTAGTTTGCATGCCCCGAACGATGAACTTCGAACAAGGCTTGTTCCAGTCAACAGGAGCGTCGGTATTGAGCCGATTATGGCTGCCGCAGACCGATACTTCAATGCGACAGGACGACGGCTTACGTTTGAGTATGTCTTGCTTAAGAACCTGAACGACTCACCGGCATGCGCGGAACAACTTGTGAAACTACTGCGTCATCGAAATGCAATGCTAAACGTCATCCCATACAACCCTGTTCCCGGGTTGCCTTACGAAACGCCCGCTCCGGAAGCCATTCACGAGTTTCGTCGTATCTTGATGGAAGGTGGGATCAACGTGATGTTTCGGCAACGCAAGGGGAATGACATTCAAGCGGCTTGCGGCCAGTTACGCCGACTGCGAGAACGCGAACCACACGTCGTTTCACTTTCCAATTGAACGAGTGACACAGCCGACAAAAGGTGCAGGCACGCTCCGCCGTGCCGTCCGCCGTCAAGCTTATGACAGGATTCTAGGTGGACGGCACATGGAATGTGCCTACTACTTTGGCTTAGGCAGCCTTAGCGTTGCCTAACGCTGCGATTTCGATGGTCTCAACTCGTGCCTCTGTGTTGGACTTGCGGCATGCGCACCCGCGTTCGCAGGAACCAAAGCGACGACGAAGATTTAAGCCGTGAGCTAAGACCAACATCAATCCGCCGAGAGGGGTCATCCATGGCTGTAGGCTTACCAACAGATCCATCGGAAAAGTGGACGCCAATGACGTTTCACTGGCGTGACTATGGCCCGCATGATCATGGCCCGCATGATCATGGCCCGCGTGACTGAGTTCGTTCACCGGAGAACTACCAGTCGTGTGACTGTGGTCTCCGTGGCTCACGGCATGCGAACAGCACTGGTCAGGCAGAAAGAACGCTGCCGTAATCACAAGTCCAAGGCCAGCGGTTGAGAGTCCTAGCACCCTGAAGTCACGAAACAAACGAAAAGCAGGCCAGATGGAAATCGAGACCAAACCAACGCAAACGATCGCCGCCGCTTGGTGGAATTGAGGACTAGCCATCCACTCCGTGAATTTCAATGCAGGCAAAAACGCAAGAAGGATGGGAGTTGCAGCGCAATGGATAGCGCAGGCGACTGAGGCCGAGATCCCGAGTGTGTCCTTCCAACGATTCACGCTTTGCTCCATGGTATAGTTAGTTCGTAGGCATGTTTACGACGACATGAATATCGTACCGAAAACGGACGCACATGCAATAGAATTGCAAAAGTTTTTTGAATGCGTTCTCTAATCAATGGTTTGTGCGATGGACTTTGAAAGAATCGAGTTATGAATCCAGCAAATTCGCTGCAAACCTCAGCTTCGAACGTTCGAGCAAATTACCTGTCCGTTCTGGACCGAATGAACGCCGCAGCCCGTAGAGCGGGGCGAAAGCCTGGAGAAATCCGGCTTATTGGGGTTACCAAGTATGTGGATTCGTCCGTCACTCGGCATCTGGTTGAGGCTGGTTGCCGCGATTTGGGGGAAAGCCGCCCGCAGGTCATTTGGGACAAGTCGGCTGACCTGGCCGATCTAGATATAAATTGGCATTTGATTGGACACCTTCAGCGGAACAAAGCCAAACGAACGTTGCCCTTGTTGACTGCGATGCACTCGCTCGACTCGGAGCGACTGCTTCAGCAAGTTGAGCAAGACGTCGGACCTCGTGAAAACCCCCTCGATCTGCTACTCGAAGTGAATATTTCAGGCGACCCGGACAAAACGGGACTTTCGGTAGTGGAAGGGGAGCAATTGCTTGAAAAATGGCTTGTTCGACGAGAAAAATTCCCAACCTTGAAGATCGTCGGGCTAATGGGAATGGGAAGCTTGATTGGCGGCCAAGACCAAGCCCGCACCGACTTCGAGGTGCTCCGAAATCTTCGCGATCGTTGGGCCGTTCGGTTTGGATTGCCGTTGAACGAACTTTCCATGGGGATGAGCGACGACTTCGAAATTGCGATCGAACAAGGAGCGACGATGGTCCGCATCGGTTCCATACTATTTGCAAACACTACTTCTTCGTCGGCTGCCGGATGAAATTAGGTTGGCGAGGTACGGCTGGTTCTTGAGGGTTGGACTCGAGCCCGCCTTGATTTGAAACGTCGCCTTGCCCGGCGGTCTCGATCTCTTCCGAAGTTCGAATCGATCGCATGCTGGTTTCTAGAAGTGGTGGAATCTTCGTCGTAATTTTATTGGCCTGCTTCTGTTTTGCTTTCTGGACGACCTGTTCAGGCACATAGCCTGCATCTGGCCATTTCGCTTCTCGATCCTTGGATGCTTTGGGGGGGAGCGAATTTTGATCGTTTGTCGTCCATGTCGGAGGTTTCGAATCGATCGGCACGGAAGTGACCAAGGGCTCGATCGGTAATCTTGGTAGAACTTCGGCTCGAAGCACATCGCGAAAATCCTTGCGCGTATCCTCCCACGGGATGACGGAAACGTTGGGCGTTCCAACCAATGGGGAATTGTCGGAGTTTGGAGCCGAGGGATTAAGCCGATCGACCGCGTTGTGGAACTTGATGTCATCGATACTTGGAGCGATCAAGCCATCATCCGTCCAAAGGTTTCGCGGCCCGGATTGCGAGGTTGGCCAGTTGTTTGGGATCGTGGAATGGACGGTCTCCGTGACCGATTTGGGAAGGGGGCGATACCAATACCAAGTGCTGCATGCACCAACGATCAAGACGAACCAACCGAGGGTCCGAGGTTGACGTCCTGGTTCGACTTGCGATTCTTCCGGAGCGGTTTTTGGGGGAGGAGCTAAGTCGCTACGTTTCGTTGTTTTTTTGCGAGTCATTTTCTTGGGATGCGTTCTTGTAGAGCTGGTCATTTGAATTTCCTTGGCCACATCCCTGCACAAAGGAAACAGTCATCATCGAATTAGCATCCAGATGCTCGATCGCTACCACCAATTTTTGATTATCGACAAACCTTCAGCATGCAGCTCAACAAAAACAAAACAGATTGGCATGTAGCGATCGTAGGGAATACAAGACCAACCGATCGCTCCTAAGTTGTCGTCGATGTTGAACCGCGACACCATGCAACGGAGCCCAATTTCGCGTTTAACCGTTAGCCGTAGGCGCTGTGTCCCCATTGGTTACGCGAACGCATGGCACATACGTTCCAATGAGCGGCAAATTGATGTTTGTGGCTATCAGGATATCTTTTATATTGCAATTAGTAATATTGGGGCTATCATATAATCCCTTATGCTTAAGACATCCACAGAAACTGTTGCTGAGCTTGCGCAGCGTGCAAAATCGATGAGGCTTGCACAAAATTTGACCCAGGCGGGCCTCGAGAAACGCTCCGGCGTGAGCCTTGGGTCGATCAAGTTATTTGAGCGCACGGGGAAAATATCCTGTGAGTCGCTCATTAAAATCGCAATTGCTCTTGGGGCGTTGGAAGGATTTGACGGTCTGTTTCAGCCCAACCTAACGGAGGATCGATCGATCGACGATCTACTAAAGGACGCCAAAGCAACCACGGGACGCAAACGTGGACGTGTCAGATGACGTATCGTCCCGTCACAAAAATCATCGTGTCGATGGCGATTGGACCATCACCCATACGTGTTGGAATCTTGGCAACGGTCAAGCGTTCCATCTACTTTGAATACGATCCGTCATTTCTCGAGAGCGGAATCGAGATATCGCCATTTCGGTTACCGCTCAGAGCCGGAACGTTTCAAGCAAAGCTCGAACCGTTTGAAGGACTATTTGGCGTATTCAATGACAGCTTGCCAGACGGCTGGGGTAGGCTGTTGCTAGACCGTTCGCTAAAGAGCCTTGGCATCTCTGCCGTAGAGTTAGGACCTCTCGACCGCCTAACGCATGTTGGTTCGAACGGAATGGGTGCTTTACTCTTCGAGCCAGATGCAAGCGAGAAGATTACCAAGGGCAAGTTCCTTGACCTAGCACAACTTGCAGAGGAATCGACGAAGGTGGTTACTGGGGAAACGGAGGACATTTTTCAAGCGCTGCTTGAGCTATCAGGCTCATCAGCCGGGGCTCGGCCGAAAGTGATGGTCGGAGTTTCACCTAATAAGGAACAACTCGTCCATGGCCAGCAAGAATTGCCTGACAAATACGATCATTGGATGATAAAGTTCGGTTCCAGGGGCGACCCGAGCGACATTGGAGCGATCGAATTTGCATACAGTCTGATGGCACGCAATGCGGGCCTTGAAATCATGCCCACGCATTTGTTTGCCACCAAGAATGGAGGCGGATATTTTGGCGTGAAACGCTTTGATCGTCAGAACGGCCATCGGATTCATATGCATTCGCTTTCTGGCATGATCCATTCGGACCACCGAATGCCATCGCTAGACTACGAGGATATTCTGAGAGCAACACTGACCCTTACTCGAAATATGCAAGAAGTCGAAAAGATGTTTAGACTGGCGACGTTTAATGTTCTGGCCAAGAACCGAGACGACCACGCCAAGAATTTCGCGTTCTTAATGGATGCGAAAGGAGGCTGGCGGGCAAGCCCTGCCTACGACTTGACCTATTCACGCGGACCTGGCGGCGAGCAAAGCACCATGGTCATGGGGGAGGGAAAGACCCCTGGACGTCCGCATCTTTTGCAACTGGCAGAAAAGTTTGGAATCACGAAAGCAAAGGCCGCGGCAATCCTCGATCAGGTAGCGGGGGCGGTTGGCAAATGGAAGTCGGTTGCCGAGGAAGCTGGCGTCAGCAAAGCATCGCTTAAGGCGATCGCGAAGGGAATCCAATCGGCAAAATAGTTGTTGCAACGTTGGTTCTCACCTTCATTGGGTTATTGAATCCGATATCGATATTTACTCTCAGGTTGAATATTGATAGCTTATGCGCGTTAGTTTCAATCACTTCTCAATTGGGGACGTCGTCATGAAGAACGCATCGATTTGTTTGGGAGTATGCGGCGCACTGGTTAGTTTGGTTGCATTTGCTCAGAGCAACGATTCGGCTTCTGAGCCTAAGACGATGACGGTGTATAACGTAAAGGATCTCGCCGTTTGGTCGCAAAACGGGACTAAGTTTGATCCGACAATTTTGATCGAACTAATCAAGTCAAAGGTATCATCGGCCGATCAGAAAAACGCTCCACAAATTCGACCCTCCACTCAAAATTCGTCGCTTGTAGTAGTCGCAAGTCAATCCGTTCACGAAGAAGTTGCAAGTCTGATGAAAAAACTTCGATCGGAATCATCGGAATAGTTGGCCGCTATCATCGGAGAAAGTGTCTCAATGAAAAGCGCAATCAGCATTGTCTTGGTTATTGTTATCGTGTTTACAAACGGTTGTGCTAGTTCCCGAACCAGGGCCGTTTGCTGATAGGCACGCGGATAGGAAGTAGGATGGTTGCGTAGTACCTGTGAAGTCGACGAACAAAGAGGCTCATCGAGTCTCTGCGGAGTCGATGGTCACGACTGCGGCCGCATCTTCGAGGTACCTCCCTCGCGGCAAGACAATCCACTCTATCCTGAAGACCGTTTTCTCGATAGACTAGGGCGAGAGCCGTATGAGGTAATACTTCACTTAGGGATCGGTGCGGGGGACGGCCAGCGATGGCCGTTCCTACCGCGACCCGCTTCGGCATTTCCCTTGACACATTTTGCAATTGCGGTTGCAGAATCTGCCATTGACTGGCGAAGAGTGTTCCCGGGAGATTCAATTGTTTCAAAAGTGCGGTGTCCTCCGTTGGTTCTCACCATTGGTTCCGTGTCCCCATTGGTTGTCCCGGATGGGGTGACCGGAGCGAATTGACGAAAGCTAGAGTCGATTCGCGTTGACAGATGAATCGTAAGTCGCCGCACTGGGATGGAAACTGGCCAATTCAATTAGATTGGCGATGGGTCCCACCGCAAAACAGCAAGGGTAATCGCTTGGCAACATGGAACCCATTGCCACAAGGCTTTTTCTTCCAGCGGCTTGATAAATTGCCATCGTCATGGCTATGATTCACCTGCTAAAGGCTACGCATCCAACAAATTGCGAAATCCGAAAGCTTTTTGAGTAACCAGCAACTTGATGTTACGGGCGAGCCGTAAAACAGCCATGAAGTTAGTTCGTCAGTCAGTATATTGCCCGACATCAGACGATCCTGAAATTCCGCTGATTGTTCATGCACGGCCTGAAAGCCGCCACAGAAATTTAGTGGTACTCGTACACGGCATCGGTGGTCGGCGATATGGACGACGTTCTTCATTTGGTAAGTTTCCCAAGCTGATTTTTACCGAAGGACGAGGAGAGCTGGACGTAGGGAATTTCGGCTTCCGTACACTAGAACGGCGTTTAGTCTTTTGGAAAACAAATTCAATTGACGACGAGGCAAGGATTCTAGCAGAAACATTGCGAGATCTTCCAAAAACGTACGCGAGCATAGTTGTGCTCGCCAGAGGACTTGGTGGGCTCATTGCTAAAGCCGCTATTTCGTATCTGATCAAAACCAACCAACGCGCCGCGGTGGCTCGCTTAACTGGCTTAATCTTCGTCGATGTTCCACAAGCCGGGGTAGTAAATCTTCCACGCTTTCTGCGCTGGATTTCTCCGGATTTTCATGCGATACGGGCTCACGGCGAACTTGCAAAGGAAACCCACCGGACATTTATTGATCATATCGAGATAGACGCAACTGTGAAAACGCGAGAGAAAATTGTGATTCCCTTATGGTCTCTCTCAAGCGCTTTTAGCGTTTGGTCTGACAGTCTTTCCGCTAACTTGAACGTGCCGTCTCGGCAAACGAAACTCATTCGGACAACACTTCGAAGCCTCTTCTGGACCCACGACCGTAACGGGGACGCATTTCAATTCCTATGGGGATGTATTTCGGAGAGTACTCATCGATTCGAGCGAATGGAATCACTGCTACCAACGAGATCGTTCTTTCCAACAATACACCCTTCAGGGGGGTTTTCGAGCGTGCAAGAGAGTTTAGATTTATTTCGCATTGATGCCGCCATGCCGAATGCGACTTCCAGTCTTTACGTGGATATAGGCTTTTTTCCATTCTACATATCACCTATTGCATCAGTTAACGAGCAAGAAACTTGTGGATGTGCTGCAGCTAGATTCTCAATTGAAGTTTCTTCGGGGGAACTAGATGCCGAACCAACAGTTACACAAGTTCCTGCGTCATCAACGGTTCAACTCGAATATGCTAATTTGGCAATATGCCAGCTACGAATAGAATCTCAACAAAATAAGATAATTGAAGGCCAAGTAAAAATTCAACAGGAGGTAACATGGTCGAGCAAAGAATCAACATGTCGCAAATCCAATCTAATAGTTAGGCCACTTAAGTTTAAAGCACTGAAGATTGACAAGGATAATTCAATGATCGAAGCGTGCATCTTACAAGCCTATTTCTCGCAGTTACAAGAATTGCGAGTCGCCAAGACTCTGGAATTCGACGAATGAGTGAGACGAGAACTTTGTTTATATCTAGGAAGCATTTCTACGCCTTGCGTAAACTCATGCGCGGCGAGAAAGCCGATGTCGTTGAAATAACAGGTCTCTTGGATTTAAAGCGAAGCAAGTCGCTTGCACACGAATTGGCACAGAGTATGGCGCATGATAGTGAGTCAGACTACAGCAAGTTTTGCACGGCTGTCAACATTGACTATGCATATGTCACTTATTTAGCAAATTCAAGAACAAATCAATTGCAGTTGCCGTCCGAGTCATCCGGGAGAGAGGCTACTGGAGAATTAAAGCAATCGCAAGAGGTAAGTGATTCTTATGCTACTCAAGTTTGGAACGAGGCGATACAATTCTCAGGTGTCGACAATCTTTCTACCAGACTACAGAACGAGCAGGATGTGCGAGCAGAAAGGGATTCGCAAGAGATTGCGTTCACGCAAGTTGCCAACAGATATTACAGAGAGGAACCACTTGGCAAAGGCGCATTCGGCTCCGTTTTTGCTTGCGAAGATTCGAGCACCGGGAAAAGCGTAGCATTGAAGCTAATTCGAGCCGACGCTCGTATTAAGACTGCCGAAAGTCGAATACTTTCGATCAGTGAAGATGATCGTGAGTACAAATCTGTCCAAAATGACAGAGAGGCGGTTTTGCTTGCGTGTTTAGAGCATCCGAATATTCTGACCTGTTTAGACTGGGGTGATGCCACTAACGTCGCGCATTACTTGGTAACAGAGAAGTGTTCGACAACTGTGCGGGAACTTATTCGAACCGGTAGGCTAACACTAGCCAAATCAATCGAATTACTCATAGGTGTAGCCGAGGCTTTGGAGTTTATGCACTCACAAGGAGTTATTCACCGTGACATAAAACCAGATAATATCTTGGTTGATGCTAACGGATGGCCTCGTATCGCAGATTTTGGGCTTGCGGTGTTTATGCACGAAAATGTGATGGGTATAGCGGGAACAATACCATATATGAGTCCAGAGCAGATAAACAGCGAGTGGTTCGATGGAAGAAGCGATGTTTACAGCCTAGGCGTTACTGCCTACGAGATGCTCACTGGACTTGCACCCTACGGGTCAATTGGACGGAATGAGCTGATTGAGCTTGTAAGGACTGGCTCGCTGACAATGGACATTTCAGCTCTTTCAAAACTTCCTAGCAAAGTAGTTGAGGTTCTCGAGTATTGCACTCAAAAGCTACCTGCGAGGCGCTGTTTCTCTCGCGAGCTAGTGACCATGTTACGCAATGTCCAGGCTTCGCTAGACTTGCCGACGGCGACTGGAACGCCGCAAGACGAGCTTACGCGACTTTCTGTCCTATTGCACACTTTTCCAGCAGACAGCACAGATCGATTGAAGGCATACGGAATGCTCGGCGACGCCTTCAATTCCAGGCAGTTTCAAAAGGCAGCTATTTGTTGCTGGTGGCGTTCAGCAAGAATGGCGCGAGATTTGCGAAATTTCGCAGTTGAGGCAGAAATGACGTGGCGTATCAGTCAGTGCTGCTTTCAGGTTGGAGATATTACGAAGGCAAAAATACATGCAGCCACTGCATTTGACTTAGCAAAAAATACCGATCAAGTGCTTGCCACGGAGATTAGCCAAAGAATTGCCCTTTGGTCCACAATTAATGACGAGTAGCAAATGCCGAAAATCTTAAACCAACGAGTGTATACCGAACCTGGATCGCCGGGTCTGCTTAGCGATGAGCCATTAGTTCTTCACGCTAGGTCCATACCTTCCAGAAATCGAAACCTGATTATTTTCGTTCACGGACTCGGAGGACGCCGATACGGGAAAAACACAACATGGGGGAATTTTCCTAGATTTGTTTTCGAGGATTTAGATACCATTGACGTGGGCATGTATGAGTATCGGACGGCTTTCGGTAGGATAAAATTCTGGGAGTCAATTGATCTCGAAGATGAAGCACGAGTCTTTGCGGATATCCTGCGAGATCTTAATACGTATGATCGAGTTGTCTTGATCGGCCATAGCATGGGTGGTCTTCTAGCCAAAGCAGCAATCGCGTACTTGCTTCAGACAAATCAGGCGAAATCCATGAACCTTGAGTTATCGTTAGTTCTCATGGCTACGCCACAAACAGGCTCACAAAGGCTTCCGAAAGTGCTGAACTTATTTAGTAGAGATGCTCGCGTACTAAGTCCGCACAATAAGTTTCTTGCACATATCGATGATGTTTTTTCAGCAAACGTAGTAATTGACGGCGGAGAACCAGGTACAGACCAGTTGGCTGTGCCGACATGGGCGATTTTGGGCAGTTCTGACTTTTGGGTTGATCGACTGAGCGCGGGAATTGGCCTACCGCCAAACCGAAAAAAAACAATTAGGGGTTCGCATGTCAGGATTGTCAAGCCAGCGAGAAAACAAACGGCAGCCTACGAATACGTCATGTCAATACTGTCGGAAGTTATGCCGGCTTTGGATTAAAGAACCGACCTTTCTTCCCGCTTTTCTCCCTACCTTGTTTCCTGGAAACTTTGTTTATAATTTCAATCTACGGAGGTCGTTGTACCTGAATAGGGTTTTCGGCCGACTAAGCACGTCGGCGGATATGACCTAGTTTAATGGCGCGTTGTTTGCACTGAAGTTCTGATGGGACACGGATTATTTTTAGCTAGCCTTCGCTTGCTGTTTGCGTCCCTCCCGAATGTTATCATCGGGAGAATAACCGTGGCTCGTCCTGCATCAGTATTTGTTAGTGATTTAAGCGATGAAGATCGAAATTGGCTGGTCGAAACTTGGAAGACCCATCGGATGCATTCGACGCGAGCACGTGCTCTTTCTGTTCTGCTAAGCAGCCAGGGACGCACGATTATTGAAATTGCGACTGCACTCATGGTCGATGAGGACACAGCCCGCTGCTGGATCAATCGATGGTTCACTGGGAAACGCGAAAATCTTGAGGATGAGCATCGCGTGGGTGGCCTTGCCATACTGAATGAACATGAGCAAGCCGCAACGATCGAGATGATCAAGGAGCATCCATCAGATCCCAAAGTGGTTATTAATTTGATTAGCGAAAAATTTGGCAAGTCGATCAGCCGCGATACCCTTCGACGCATTTTAAAAAAAGCCGGGATGCGTTGGAAACGCTTTCGAAAATCGATCAAAAACCTGCGTGATCCCGTAGCCTTTCAGACTGCGCGAGATGAACTTGCGAGGCTTTGTGGTAATCCAGAAAGCAATGTCGCCTATTTAGACGAATCCACATTTTCCCTAACCGCCGTCGTGCCCTATGGATGGCAACCAGCGGGAGAACGATCGGCAATCGAACTTTCTGGCAAGCGGAATAGTATTCACGTATTGGCAATCGAAAATGAATCTGGCAAGACAACGTCGTACCTCCATCAAGGTTCGATCAATGGCGGAACAATCGTCGCCGTAATAGATGACTTCGCAAATCACATACGAAAGCCGACTGTCTTGGTTCTGGACAACGCATCGCCGCATACTTGCAAAGAAGTCCTCTCGCATAAACAGAAATGGGAAGAACTTGGGTTGGTTCTCTATCCACTGCCTCCCTACTCACCGGAACTAAATGCAATTGAACACTTGTGGAAGTCTGTAAAATACACGGAATTGCCAGCAGTCGCCTGGAAAAGCGTCGCTTCGCTTCTGCAAAACTTAACCAGCGTCTTTGGTGGACTCGGCCGGACTGTGCTCATGCCATCATTGGCGAACTGTTAAACCAATTAATACGTACGGACGTGCTTAGTTCGGTGAAGTTAGAAGTCCCTCTAGGCGTTCGCTTCCAGTTTGGATACGAAGCGAAGTTGAATCTGAAGGAAATCGCAGAGATTCTTGATCCTTCGGCTATTCTCAACCAATCGGCTTCGCTCGTTGTCAAACAGTAAGCGTCCACCAGCACCAGTGGGTGGACTGGCGGCGCGGGGTTGAATCGCGATGTAGGTTCTGGTAGGCGGCCAATGTGGCTGCCAGTCAATCAACCCTACTCGGAGTTCGTCCATGGTTCGCAGCTCTGCTAAGTCGATCGAATGGTCAAAGCGTCTCGATCGATTTCAAATCTCTGGTATGACGCTCTCTCAATTCTGTAAGCAAGAGAATGTCTCACCTCATTCCTTCTACTATTGGAAGAAGCAGATCGCTGCTGCTAAGGGGCGGCAACAACGATCGAATCTCGGTCATGCCGTCAAACCAGATATTGATTCTCGCGACATGCGTGTTCGATGCACAGTCCATGCTGGTGCCATTCGTATCGAATGTCATATCGAGTCGCCTCAGGCCTTGAACGCGATTCTCTCCTGGGCCGCTAGCCAACACGGCAACTCCCAGCAGAGCTCGTCGCTCTTTCAACAGTTAGTCGTTCAAGACTAAGCCCCTTGCCCAGGAAAGGGAGATGCGATGCTGGCGGTCAATGCTACAACGCGAGTCTATCTCTACATGCGTAATGTCGACATGCGAAGGTCTTACGATGGTCTCATGGCCATCGTTCAAACCGAGTTCGCACGCGACATTCGTCTTGGAGACTACTTCATGTTCGTCAACAAGCGACGCGATCGAATCAAGATAATGTGGTGGGACCGTGACGGGCTCGCCATATTCATGAAGCGGCTCGAAGCAGGAACCGTGCAGAAGCCAATCATCACCAGCGATGCCAAGAGCCTTATCATCGATCAAGCTCAGTTAGCCATGCTACTGACCGGCATCGATGTCTCCAATATCAAGCGACGAAAGCGATACGCCGTCTCGCCAGAAACACTTACCAATTTGAAAACATGAACCTCAACTTGTTTTACCAAAAACTGTCTATAATGTTGGTCATTTTTATGATCCAAGTGAACACTCATTGCGTACAGTTTTACATGCACGATGCGACTTCTACATCATCCGATTCTCCTCTACCGGCTCCAAGCGTTGAGCATCTTCAGCAAGAAGTTCAGCAGCTCAAAGATAAGCTCACTTGGTACGAGACTGAGTATCTCAAACTGACCAAGATGATCTCCGCTTCCAATGGTCGCAAAGAGACGCATCTATCTCCTGGCGGCAGTCCTTGGCTGCCGTTTGATTCACCTGAAGAACTCGAGCAAGCTAAGAAAGAGGCTGAAACGGAAGCGCAGAAACTACTAGACGATTTGCCCAAGCCACCCAGCGGAAAGCCAAAGAAACCCAAAAATAGCTCGCTCCCTTCGCATCTTCCTGAAGTGAAGAAGCTTTGCGACGTTCCTGAGAGTGAGCGAACTTGCTCGTCGCATGGTCCTATGACCATGATCGGAATGGACAAGACGGAAACGCTCGTCTACGAGCCACCCAAACTGTACAAGCTTTTGACCGAGTATCCCAAGTACGGCTGTGCTTGCTGCAAAGAGAACGGCATCGTATCTGCCGAGCGACCGACAGGGCTTGTCGAAGGCAACAAGTACGATTCCAGCGTTGCAGCCGCGGTGGTCACTCAAAAGTACGATGCCCATCTACCACTCTATCGACAGACAGACATCTTCGCCGTCAGTGGCTGGACTCCCAGTCGCTCGACGTTGCTGAATTTGATTCGTCAATCGGCGTTTGTGTTCGAACCTCTCGTGTCTCACTTGACTCGGTTGGTGAAAGCCGACGAAGCTGTCGGACTAGACGAGAGCAGTTGCCGAATGCTTCTGCCGCCTGAGCTTACGGAAGAAGAAAGCCAAAGTGATTCGCAGCCTCTTGTGAGGAAGCCTTTAGATCCGAAGGCGAAACGGCTTGAGGAGAAGATCAAGGAAGCACGAGACGCTGGTCAAGACAGTATCCTCGGCAAGATGTGGGCCTACCGTGGGTTGGTCAAAGCACCGTACAACATCTTCGACTTCCGAATCTCCCGTCATCGCGATGGTCCTGAAGAGTTCTTTCGCACAAGCGAATGCATTGTCCAGGGCGATTGTTTTTCAGGGAATACTTCTGTTGTTCTTCAAAGCGAAGGTCGCTTGCGTTTCGCGGCATGCTGGGCTCATGCGCGTCGCAAGGTTTACGACGTGAACAAAGACAATCCACATCGCAAAAAGCTATTGGACTATCAATCGCAACTAAGAATCAGCCATTTTCGCAGGTTGGCTGGGGTGGCTGCGATTCTTTGATCGCAACTATCAGTCTTTCTGATTAAAGTTGGA
>Ga0247834_1001798_pt1 | contig 34925 bp, 22 predicted proteins | sample LaCruzMarch2015__8_FD_187118 | JGI IMG/M metagenome (GOLD analysis project Ga0247834, IMG submission 187118) | Freshwater microbial communities from meromictic Lake La Cruz, Castile-La Mancha, Spain - LaCruzMarch2015_12m | ecosystem: Environmental > Aquatic > Freshwater > Lake | place: Spain... | reverse complement strand
TATGCATCTTGAACAGCTTGAACGTTAATAATAAATTCATAAGTTCTGCCTCTAAATACTGCAACTACTGTAAATCTACCTTGCGAGCCTACTAAACCTACCACAGAGTAGCGACTACGATCACTGTTAAGCGTATTAGTCATTGGTGCTACTGAACATTTAACAATATCTTTAGTACTGTAAGTTACATCAGCAGTGTTACTAAAATCAGTATCATCTACCTTAACTATAATATTACCAAATGCTTCTGAGAAAACATTTAGATTACCATTAGCATCAGTGCCTACACCTAGTGTTGTTCTTGAAGCTGTAACAGTCACTAGTGAATCGCTAATAGCGTAAGGTTGAGTCCAATTCAGTGTTGTATCTGGAATTGCCTTAGAATTACTTTCAGCTACAGCTGTAGAAGCATACAACGTGCCACTTCCAATTGGAGGTGTAGCGTACCACACTATACCTGCTTGTGCTGGCGCATTCGTAACTACTGTAGTAACATTCTCTAATGGGTTTATTTTTAATTTATCACCAACACGAATTAGCAACTCATCTAAAGCGTTTACTTTTAAATTATTAAAAGTAATTACTGTAGTTGTTATTGGCGTTGTTGATACAGTATTATTAACGTTAGTGTTAGCTTCTTGAGTTATAGTTTCAATCAAGTTTACTTTTAATGCGTCACCTGTTCTAATTAACAACTCATCTAAAGCATTTGTCTTAAGATTGCTGTAATTAATGACATTACTTACTGTGCCTGAACCTTCATTTAACAGCAACAAATCTGAGTTCTCAATAACCAAAGCATCAACTGCGTCAATCATAAAAACTGATGCTAAGCTTCCGCCACCACTATTATTGGGGTCTCTTGGTAATGTAGTTAACGCCATTACACTAAAATCAAATATACCACCTATAGGTGTTGCAGGTATTGTTGACGATCTCGTATACACAGTTACGTTAAGTAGTAGTGTATTATCAACTGATATGGCGCTTAGCCCTACACCTATTAATGGCCACTCAGAAAGCAACTCACGTCTAGGTGATGTTGAGCCATTAGCTGCTACTGAAACTACGGTCAATACATAATCAGCTGTATTTAACGAAGGTATTTCAAGAAAATTATTTCTCGTTTCACCAATCAAATTCCATACAGTTGTATCTGTGATACTACTTAATGCTGACGTAGTGTAAAAAACTTGAAACTTAACTACACGAATATCATTAGGCGCAGTCCAACTTAATCTACCAGACGATAATGTGCTAGTTAAGTTTGTTTTAGTAAATACTAAATTAGTACATTGAGGTATTTTAGTATCAAATGTAATTCTAGGTTCCACAATCTCAGTATCGTCAGCATTCCATGCTAGCTGTCTCGCATCAAATTTAGTAGCGTCAATTTCAGCGTTACCGTTATCTAATATCTTAACATTCTCTAAACGCATGATTTCATCATAAATACGTAAAACTTCACTACGTACTCGAATAAGATCACCAGGCTCTAGTTTGCTGTATTCTAAACTTAATACTAATTTAAAACTAGTAGAAGTTCTTGAGAACCTTACGCGTTGTTCAGCCTTAGCTAATGCGTGATAATAATCCGTAATACCTGCTTCAAAGAAATCTGCTTCAAGAGGCAATCCATTATCTTCAGATCTAAATGTATTATAAACATCAAAGACATCATAAATAATCCAGCCTGATCCTGCTGAAGGAACTAGCGTATTTAAGTTAAGTAGTTTAGTCCAGTAAGTAGTGTTTGTAGGTAACGTGCCTATTGGCGCTTCGCCTGTTAATCTGTATTGCTCGTTAAGATATGTAACACGTTCGTTAACTACATAAAGTACATCTGAACGGTACTCTCCTGAATAAATAGCTGCATCGTTAAACTGATACTTGACGTAAGGTGATAAGTCATTTACACGATAATCTACAATATCACTTTTACCATATACTGCCGTCGGACTCCAGACCCCTCTATATAAAGCAGGACCTGGTATACTACCTGTTTTAGGTGGCCAACTTACGGAATCTTCTACAAAATCTTTTGATTCATTTAAGAATCTTACAGTTACAAAGTTATATCTTTCTGAAGCATTAGGCCATGTTACAGTATTTTCAGCACCTCTTATAATATCATCATCAGTGATATATCCTGAAATGACATCACGAGTCCAGTAGGTGGCGTTGGTCATAAAGGCTAAAAAATTGTTAGCAGGCTTGTTAACATCTATTTTAGCACGATACAGGTCAAAATCATATTGAATTACATCACCTTTTTTAAATACTGCTTTATCTTCAAATAGCTCTGGGTATTCTAATATTAACTTATACTTACCAGCTGTCCAAATTAATTCAGCTTGACCCATTGTTTCAAGAATAATTTCAATATTATCTCTAACAGTCGTTGTAGGGGATAATGTTACGTTACACTCATACAATTTAACATCACGGCTAATACCTTTTGCTTTCCAGTATATACCTTCTGTAGCTAAGTTACTAAGTACAACTCTATCACAAATGCCTTTAGCATAATAAAAGCTTTCAATATCTACTTCGTCTATAGTCAATCCGCGACCATAAATAGGACTCATCAAATAGTCAAGTAAACATAAAGCTGGGTTATTTGAATAAGACTTAGTGGTAGATAATATATATTGTCCTTGCGAAAATAATATATCTTTAACTAAAAGACCTTCAACAATGAACTTAACATCAGGTACTCCATTGTATTGATAATCATCACGATTTAAAGCATACACCGCTGTAACATAAGCTGTGTTAGTAAATGGTCGATTTAATTGATAATTAGCGGTTAACAAAGTATCAGCTACATTACCTTTAGGGTACACATGAAACCTATGACCACCCATTAAGCGACCTTCATCTAAGAATTCTTTTGCGCCAATTACAGCTTTAAATTTATCGTCATCATACAAACGACCATCAACAACAATATTAATACATGCGTTAATCGGTCCATAGCATAATGCTGTTTGAACTGTTAAAAATTCATGTTTAATACCATTACGTGATGCGTTCAGTGCTTTTTGAAAAAGTTGACCACCTACTGCTGGTGCAGCAACAACAAAAGTATTTTTAGTATTATGAAATACTCGAATACCGCCTAGTAAGTTTCTACCGTAAGCTACTGGTAAAACTGAAGCCTCACCCTCAACACCTAGTTGAAAGCCTTTAGCAGCATCAGCTCGTTCTTTAGCTTCACGTTCAGCTTTCTTTTGTCTAGCCTTAGCCGCTTTAGCAGCTTGCATTTGCATTACTAAGGAGATAACAAAAGTAAATATCTGAAAGAATGACATTATTTTTTCCCCCAAAGTAAAGTAATTTCTTTAGATCCACTATATACATCATCAAATGAAGTATCAGTGGCGTTAACTTGTCGCATTGAATCACGCGAAGTGTAAAATGGTTTAGTTAGTTCTAAGCTAGCCATTGGTGAAGAGCATTCTAATAATGCTGTAATTTCAGAATCAACATCAACGCTATAACCATGTGTATCAATTACTCCCTTGTAAGCGATAATTAAATCAGCTAGACTTGTAAAGGGCTGTCCTACGCCAACACCACCAATAGGTGCTGTACTATTATTATACAGACCAATATACACTGTTACAGGTGTACCTACAATACCTTCATCAAACTTAGTACGTAATTCTTGACTATTATCTGAATATGTTATCTTATATGTTTCTCTGTCAACTACTGATGATAATTTAGGCGCTTCAATATTTTTTAGGTTGTTGTCAGCTATAAATAGACCTAAGCCATTAACATCAATATTATGAGGTGTGCTTGTATGCCTTACTGTACCGTCACTAAACTCAATTTGCACTAAATAGAAAAATGACAAGTTAGGTAACCCTATGACTTGACTCACATTGTTTGAATATTTTTTCATTATAGTGCCTCTATAAACTTCATAGAGCCTTGATTCACAAGGATACCGTCTGAATATTTAATACCTAAAACAGTATTAGCATCATATCTTGCCGCCATTGTTGTTTTGTTACCATAAATAATACTAGCATTTTGCGCAATAGCTGTAAGCAAGGGTGGTGTAATAGTTGCATTAGCCCCGTTTGTTCCAATACTTGTAACTAAGTAAACTTTAGAATTACCTGCAAAATTAATGAATTGACCTGAAATATCATTACCATTAAGACCTGCGATATCAATATTACGGCTTCCAATCTGTTTAACAGACGTCGTTGTCAATGTTAAATTTTCAGGTACTGGTGCGCTTCTATAAACTTGAGGCATTCTTATGTGAAAAATTTCACTCAAGCCTTTTTCAGTAGAGTGAACTAATACATTTGGTGAATCATTTGTTTCTGCAATCTGCGCTTCAATTTCCCATCTTTGTACGTTTTGACTACTAACTCTTGTTTTCAAACTCATTGTGTCTGATCTATATGCTGGCTGATTAGATACTATATCAAGAGGTGTTGAAAATACAAAAAGCAATTCATTGTCATTACCTGTGTTTGTACTGCTTTTTAAAACTCCATACATAATCTTCTCCTTCTTAATATTATAAGTACGTGGTGTCTACTCCGCCCGAATGAAAATCTGCGAAAAATTGCTCGCGTTACTATTCAGAGTATTGTTGGAGTATCATTTGAAACGCCCACGAAAAAATTTTTTCCTGCCTTCGGTATCACCCGCCCAAAAATTTTTGGCGAGAAGGCACATAATATGTTACATTGTCACTAGGACATAAACGAATAACGCCTAGCTTTTACACTAGGCGCTTCCGTTATCTTCTTGTTACTCCTGATTCTCTATTGGTTGCATTTACACCCATAGTAATCATAGGAATCATTTGTTGAATTTCTTGACGTGTTTGTCTAGAAATATCACCAGTTACATTAATATTAAATACTTGCTCTTGTTTAGCTGAATTTTGAGTAAGTCCCATAGATTTGTTTCTTGTTTCTACTACAACAGGTGAAACACCACCTACTAAACCGCCAGTAGCAAACCCTACAGGTTTATTATAATTAATTGCATTTAATAATCCCATATTCATTTTAGCTGCTCTAGCGTTTACAACGTACTCACCATTAGAGAGTCTTGCAGGTATACTGTCGCTAGTACCATGCCCAAGACCACTAACTCTGCCATTGACAGAGCCACCTTTAGCAAAGCCAAGGAATCCAATTACACCACTAAATATTGCACCAATATCAAAGTTTTTGATGCTATCTACAATACCACCAGCACCGCCTCCGCTAAATAGCCCTTGAAATAAACCACCTAAGCTCTCAAGCCCTTTAGTAAAAATGTTTCCAATTTCACCAAATACGCTACGATCACTTGCAGTTTGTTCAATTAGATTTTGATTTAAAGTATCTACAATAGGTTCAGATATTTCAGAAGGTACATGATCTGGTAACATTTCATAAGGTGATCCTGAAGAGTCTTCTCCAGTATTACCCCAGATCTTATCCCAAATAGTTTTAAGACCACCTAAAATGCCTTTATTAGAATCAGTGACTGGATCATTACCATCACCAAATACAGCGCCTGTTACAGGGTCTTTACCTACCATTCTTACATACAATGCCTTTAAAGCTGTAGAGCCATCTGCACCGACATTAGCAGCACCTCCAAAGAGATCTCTTCCTAGCCCTTCTAACCAACCCATAATACTGCCTTTACCTTCACCGAATAAGCCTTTTGCAAAGCCTGCAGCTACAGTGTCAGTAACATTTTTAGCAAAGTTTAGTGCGAAATCATATATAACATCTTTAAATTTCTTCTCAGAACTTAATACTGCTTGAAGTCCTGAAGTAAAGTTATTCTTGACGTTTTCAGCAAATGACCTTCCTGCTTGTTCTGCTGCAGGTGTTTGTATTTCATCTATCTTTAATTGAATTTCACGTTGATATTCCTCTACTAGTTTTTGAGCTGATTGTCTTGCACTAGACTCAACATCTACATTATTGGTTATTTTAAGCGCATCTGCTAGTTTTCCATTAAGCCCTTGAATTTCAAGTATCTGAATATCTGTAGCTTTCTTTAAACTGTCAGTAAAACTTATACCAGTGTCTTTAAGCTTTCTAGTGGTTGAAGAGTATAAATCTTGTGGTAATGCCGCTTCTATTGAAGCTTTTAGTGTATCATTTAAACTTGACCAACGCAATCTTAACTGCTCAATGACCTCTGGTGATACTTCAGCAAAATTTAACCCATCTAAATCCGCTTTAGCAAAATCTAAAGATAATTGATTTTGACCAATAGTACGAAGCTGATCAATAGGTGCTTTAAGTATATCTACACCTGCTGCGCTAGCTGAATCTGATGCTTTACCAAATGTACCATTTTTCAACGCAAAAATTTCACGTTCAACTTTGAGACTATCATTAGCATCTGCAAGTAATTTTGCATCTGCTTCTGAAGGTACTGGTTTAGCTTTTAGCTCTCGTATTTGTTTCTCGATAGCTAATATTTTATTCATATCTGCAAGAGCTTCAGGACTAATAGGCGCTAAGTTGCTGAATGCAAAGCCTTCTAATATATTAGCGTAATTATTAGTCAATGCTTCTAAACTATTATCAATTTCTTCTAGCTTAGGTTTTAATTGCTCAGCTTGCTTATTAAGTCCATTTAAATTAGCTTGGAAATCTACTTTTTGTGTTGAAGTTAAACCAATTTGATTCATTAGCTTATTAATTTCATCTGCACGTTCTTGCAACTCTAGCACAGCTAGTCTAGCATCATTACCCATTGCAGCATAATCATTTACATCAACACTTAAGCCTACTCTTGTAAATTTATCATTAAATAACTCTTTCCAATCTTTAGAAACGTCTTCGACTTTAACTTGAATTTCATTTAAGTCTTTTAAGAATTTAAACTTATCTTCACTCTTATATTTCTTAGATTGAATTTTTGCCCATAATGTTCCAGCTTCTTTTTGTAAAGTAACAATTGCAATCTTACCTTGATCAGTTAGTTTAGCAAAAGCATTAGCATCAAAGTTTAAACCTATTTTACTAAACGATTCATTAAATGTTTCTATCCACGTTTTAGCGGTTTCTTTGCTACTATCTTTAATTTTAGGAATTAAGTTAATAGTCTTAGCTAACGCTTCCATTGCAATTTCAATATCAATTATTTGAGATTTAACCTTATCGTTATAAATACCGTTTTTATTTCCTGCACGCGTTTCTGCTAACTGTTTATTTAAATTTTCAACGTACTCTATTGACTTACTTAGTGCTGCTTGATTATCAAAATTAAAATCTGTTACCTTAACTTCTGTAGAGATATTTAACTTATCAATTCTAGTTTGTAAGTCCCCTTCAGACAATTCAGCAAATCTTGGAACTAATTCTAAACGATATTGCCTTACAGCTTCTTCCGCGTTACTTACTGCACGTGCTCTATCATTTCTTCTAGGGTCTAATACAGCTGTATCTGCTAAGATTGCTCTAGTGTTGTCTAGATCTTTCGTAAGTCTAGCTAATTTTGAAAATGCAACAGGGTCTATTTTAAGTAAATTGTTAAGATTCGTTTGGGTTAAACCTTCAAAAGCGCTTAAAACTTTACTTGACGCTGATCCTATAAATAAGAATGACTTAGCTATTTCTGCTAAGTTTTTAACAATTTCTTTATTACCTACCATCCTTAATCTATAAACAAAACCTTCAGCTGAGTCTATACGTATTTTCTGCAATTGTTTAAGAGTCTTTTCACTATCTTTATTAAACGCTATTAATATATTTTGTGTTGAAAGCGTTGAAATATTCTCTAAAGACAATGATATGTTTTTAGTATACTCATCAAAAGAATTTGCTTCTGTAAGCATTTTAGTACCAAAATCAAGTCCAGCCTTGGTGATTCCAATTAAACCTTTAGCTACACCTGGTAGTTGTTCTTGATATTTAGCAAGTCCTTGCGAAGCTAATAATGAGTTTCTAGCAATACTAGTACCAAATGCATTTTCATCAATAGGTGCTGAAGGTGAATAATTACCATCTGCCTTTTCTTTATTAACAACATTTCTAACAGAGTTAGCTCTACGTGTTTGCTCTAAGGCTAATTGCCTAACAGCTTCAACTTGATTCAGTAAAGCTACTGTACGCTGCTCGATAACATCTTTACTACGTAACCCTGTAGCTGAATCGCTATCAGTTAGCTTATTGTGCTTCTCAATCAGTCTTATAAGCTCAAAGTAATTATCCTTTACACCTTTAAATACTTTATCGTCTTTACCTAATACAGGCTCAGCAGCTTCAAGAAATTCTAAAGCTGGCGTTAATTTAGCTGATAATGTTTTATTTAAAGCATCTGGAAATACTTTCTCTCTTGTCGCAGTAGCAGCAACATTATATAAATCATCTAATGTTTTACCCCATAGTGTTGCAAATTTTCGAGTAGTTACAAAGAAGCCTGTTTCAGGGATTATGTCAACATTACTCAAGTCTTTTTTCATCTTAGCTTCTAACACGCTAATTTGAGCATTAATATTATCAACTGGAATTATTTCTTCAGAAGCTAATAAAGTATCTTTAGCAATTGCTGCAGTTACGTTTCTAGCATCGCTGTTAAAGAATCCGACAACATTACTTGTAACTCTCCCAACACCTTTCCAGAAGCCTGTTTGTGAATCTTCTAGAGCTATTTTTAATCTACTACCAATCTCTTCAAACGTTTTAGGTGTACTAAACTTAGGCGCTTCACGCAATATCTTTGCTTGATTACTTACTAGCGTTTTCAATTCAGCTAATTGAGCTTCAGTTAAGCCTTCATTTTCTTTAGATATACTATTAAGTTGTTTAATACGTTCAATATTTGCTTTACTCATTTCAGCTAAATAAGATCCTTCTTTGTCGCTTAAAGCAGCAAAGTCAATCTCTTTAAGTGCTTGTGTAAAGTCTAATTTAATAGGTTTGCCTGTAGTTTTATCTAATATACCATCTAACACACGAATCTTATTAAGTGCTTCCGTGGTTTGTATTTCAACTGATAGTGTATTTTTGATTCCAAATAAGCTGTTAAGTGATCTTCCAAAATTAGTTACATAGCTTTCAGAATCACCAAAAGCTGCTGATAATGCTACTACAGCTGTTGTTATTGCAGTTATAACTAAAAGACCTTTTAAGCTAATCAAAGCAAAGCCTAACCTAAATACCACAGCTATTGCTCTAAAGGCTAATACAATAAATTTACCAATAGCTTCACCTAACTTACCTATAGGCTCAAACAACTTATCTAGCTTAGTGCCTAGCTTATCAATTGCAGCTGGTTTATCTGTGTTGTAAAGTATTAAGAAAGCTGCCCATTGAGCTCTTAATCTAACAAATGCCGTACCTAAGTTAATAGTTTTAACTAATGCGTAGCCTAATGCTACTGCTAGTTTTTCACCTATGTAAGTAAAGGCTTTTTCTGAAAATTCTACAACAACTTTACCTAATTTTTGAAATCTGCTAGTAAAGAAATCTAATGTTGCAAATGTATCACTGCTTTTTGAAAATATTGCACTTAATGGTTTCTTAGCAAATAGCTCTTGCAAGAATGAATACCCTACAGCTACTGTAGCTAACCCTACATACAATCCAGCAAATACTCCAATAAGACTTCCTACAGAGCCTATTAATCCACCTACAGCTGAATCACCTGTCGCTGCGCTAGCATTGAATGAAGCAAATACAATACTGATACCTGCAATAATAGCTAGTAAAGATCTAGTTTTAAGTCTTAATAATCCTGCTAAATCTGTAAAGAAAGTGCTAAATCCGTTAAATACAAAACTGAGTATTTCACGAACCCTGATATTAATTCGTTTGTATAAATCTACAAACAATGCTGATAAATTGCCTGTTAATGCTTTAAATTTACTTTTCAAAGATGCTATTACAAAATCAGCATTGCTGCTAATTTTATCTGTAGATTTTTTGAATGTATCATCTTTACCAAAATCAAAACCGTCAAATTGAGGTGTATTTTTAGTTTTAGGTTGTTTGCTTGATTGACCATCACCAAAAACATCTACGTTAGCTTTACCTGTTTTAAAGAATAAGTCTTTGAGGTTTATCTTGCCCTTATTGTATTGATTAAAATTCGCCTTGATTGTTTCAGGAATCTTCATTAAGTCCTTTACAATAGCCTTAGCGATATCTTTAGTTTCACCTTCAGGTAAGTAATCAAACAATGTGCCTAAGAATTTAAATATAGATTTAAACATTGCCTTTAAAGTCGGTTTGATAGCTTCAAAGCCATCTTTCAATGGCTGTACTAACCATGAGTCAATTAAGCCCTTACCTTTTTCACTGTCGTTAGTTTCTTTTGTAGCGCCAAAGATTGCTGTTTTAAGTGTTTTAGCAATATCTTTCATTAATTTGTTAAGGACTGTTCCACCTGTAAACATATTTACAAGCAAGGCTGCACCTATACCATTCGTCACAGTAGCTAGCGTACTATCACCTTTAATCATACTAATTAAGGCTACGCCTAAGCCAGCAGTAACACCACTACTTCCCATAATTAAATTTGAAAATAGTTTATTATTTTTAAAAATATCACCAATGCTTTTCAACAGTGGTTTTAAAATGTGCTTGTTAGCTAACTTTTTAATATCCTTACCAAAAACACCAAACAAACTTGCTATACTTAAGCCTACAATAGTCTTCAAAGATTCAGGTAGGGCTTCAAATACACCACCAATCAATTTTCCAATAGTTCCAAATTGTGACAAGAACTCTGCAATAAATGCACTTGAAAACGTAGTAACTGTACCTATAAGTGAGTATAAACTTTTAATTAATGAGCTAGCAATCTCAGCTGCTACATCACCTAAGAATTTAACAGTAGCTGCTACTGCTTGTGGCTTAACTGAATCTAAAGCTGATATAATACTTGATACTAAGTTAACAGCTAAAATTGCTGTAAAGTTAGCTGAATTATTAACTAGTGATAGCCACAATGAAGTGATTACTGCACCAGCTTTAATAGCAAACTTTTCAAGGTCTATGTTTGTATCTTTAAGGAATGATAAATCAATAGTAAAGTTGTTTATAGATAAGTCTTTAAACATACTTGTTAATTTATTCTTAAATGATACAAAGTAATCTACTACAGAGTCAAGCCTATCAGTCTCTGAAATAATACCGTCGATAAGATCAGGCCAATATGAACGACCTACAACTTTGTCATAAATCAACCAGAAGTAATAATTAATCTTTTCTGCAAAAGCTTTGATATACTCTTTAACACTATCTAAGATAGTTACTGATCCAGTTACTTGATTAAATACATTCTTAATTGTATCAACGATTTTATCGTTAATTGAAAAGATACCTTCAAAGAGATTAAACTTATCTCTTGTGATAAATAGTGATTTTAGTGTAGCAATAACTTTACGTGTAAAGTCAATTACAGGTTTAAAGAATTCATAATTAATTACAAAGAATTCTTGAAAGATGTTTAAGTTTTTGCTACCTACAATAAATCCTTTAGCAAAATCTTTTAGCTTTTTAAGCACTATTTGATAGAGTTTGTCAAATTGGCGTATTACCGCGTCTGAGTTAAAACTAAATGTATTATCACTAAACAACTCGCTTAACTGAGTTTTAATTGTATAGAAGAGTTGACCTAATGCCTTACCAATATCATATGTGTTAATGCTTTTAACAAGCTTTTGTAATTCTTTTAAGAACTTAACACTAACATCTGTTAAGTCTAAATTACCAAATACTTGTTTAATTGTTTGTTGCAAGGTATTGTTTACAAACTTAAGCATGCTACTAAATGCTTTAACAACAGATACGCCAAGTTTTGAAAAGTTAATTTTCTCAAACAAGTCAACAACATCTTGAATAAAGCTTATTTTACCTTTAATTGAATTGCCAAGTTCTTTTGCAATATTTTTAGATAATTCTTTAGCGCCTTTTGACGAGAATACATTAGTTACGGAATCAAAGAATTTTCTAACTTCATTAATAATATCAACTATTTTACGCTTAACGCCATTTAAATTGTTAAAATTTATTAATAGAAATTTATCAAAGAAGTTTAAGTCTAAAGCACCAATTGCAAATCCTTTTGCGAATGATTGAATACGCTCTGAAATGCCATTAAGAATACTTACAACTGTATTAAATATTTTATTAGGCGCAATCTCATCTGAAATAGCTGAAATACTGCTTACCGCAAATAATAAGGCTTCTCTTAAGTTACGACCTAAGAATATACCTATTGATTTGAAACTGATTGCTTTTAATTTCTCAACAATTAGATTGCCAAATTCTTTAAAACCTTCGATAGTGTCTTTAAGTGAATCTACAAGCGTTTTAAAGCTATTTGTTAAACTTTTAACAGGCGTGATTATACTTGAGAGTTTAGCCTTAATTGCTTCTAAATCATTAAAATTTAAGTATAAAAATTCTTCAAAGAAATTTAGCTTTAATGTACCAATTACAACACCTTTTAAAAATCCTTTAATTTTATCTATTGCTAATTTAATAGCTTCTTTCGACTTGTTAAATATAGCTTGAACATCAAAAGTAAACAAATCTAAATCAGGCGCAGTGCTTTTAACACTATCAAATAAAGAGCTAAATAATCTGCCAATAGACTTACCTATTGCAACTCCGTCAAACTTATTAAGTACAGCAAAAATACCACTGAATAATAAATCAAAGAGTTTAGATACAGGGTAAGCTTCAAATGAATTTTCGATAATACGACTTAAAGTTTTAGCCACGAAATTAAATACACTAGATATCAAATTGATTAATGATACTGCAAACTTAGAGAAGTCTAGCTTTTTAAATAGTTTAACAAAGAGTAGCTCAAGGTCTGTTTCTAAAATTTCAATACCAGCAATTGCCTTAGCAATGCTTTTGCTTAAAGTGTCTGCAGCATCAGAGCTGAGTGCTTTAGCTGCTGAAGCTAACATGTTAGAAACTTCATTGAATACTTTAGCTATTTTACTTGTAACAAATCCTGTAAGGCTAAAATTACCAGAAAATAAAATTTCAAACACATTAATATCAAGCGCACCTTGTAATAGTCCTTGAATAAAGCTGATAAGTTTTGTCCACAATTTATTAATACTGTTTACAAATGTATTAAATACTATGTTTAAATCTATTGTGAACAATGTACTAGTAATTTCATCAGTTGCTGATTTTACGATTAAAAATAAATCTCTAAAGGCTTCGCCAATAACTTTACCTGCACTGTTAAAATTAATCAAGCTTACTAAGTTATCAAATTTACTAAATGCATTAACTATAATTTCAGTTAACGATAAATCTTTAGCTAAGGTTGCAATTGTTGCTGTAAGTGTCTTAAACACAAATGTAAATACTGATACAAAAGCAGCTGTCATTGAAAATATTAAGCCTGACAAATTAATACTAGCTAATGTTTGTAATAAGATTTTACCTAAAGATAGCCTGTCATTAATTGACTTAGATATTCCTGCAGCAATAGAATCGCCTAATTTATTTGCTTGATTTGATGAGAAGAAATTTGCAATCCCATCAAATAGGTTTACTAAAAGATCATCAATATTAATTTCACGAATAAAACCTAAAACAACCTTGAGCAATGTTGTAATACCAGCGCTCATTGCTGCAAGACCTTTACCAAAGAAACCTAATACAGATAAGGCAGTAGCTTCACCAGCACCTTTAAAATTATATACGATTGCCTCTTTAATCTGTTCAACTTGGTCTTTAACCCATTTTGCAATTTCTACACCTGTTTCAGTTGCATCGCCATTTACAAAAGCAGCAATGATTGCTGTCTTATAAGCTGTAGCTAATGTAGCAACAAAAGTATAGATTCTGGCAATTGGTTCACTAAATCTTGTTGCGATTACATCTGTAAATAATATTTTAATTGTAGCTGCTAATGTCTTAAAGCTAGAGATAATACCAGCATAGTTAATGTTTGAAATTCTCAATAATTTAGGTTCTACCAATCCTAGCTTAGTTAAAAAGCTTTCACCTTTAAACAAGCCCTTAGTGGCTATTTTTTCAATTTCAAGACCAATACCTGAAAATCCTTTAAAGTTTCTGTTATCTAATGCTTCAGAAACATTGTCAAGATTTTTACGCAATGATACCAAGTCTTTAGAATTAGCTAATGCTGCAATTGATCTTTCAAATTCTGTTCTAAAAACACGATTTAATGTAATTGCATCAGTAAAGCCTTCAATAGCTCTTTGTAACGGACGTGTGAACGCACCTATATTTGAATCTATTTTAAATAATGTTGCTTTACTTACTATAATCAAATCTTGTTTGAAACTAGTTAAAGCTAATGTAGCTAAGCCTAATTTATAAACTATATTGTCAAAGACTGAACCTAAGACTCTACCTACTGCAAGTATAACTTGACCTAAGTTTTTAAATGTCTCTAAAAACTTAGCCGCATTTTCAGTAGCAGTTTCTTTGATACCAACAACATTATCTTTATCTTTAAACCTATCTATTAAATCAATAATCTTTTTAATTGCTGAGTATTGTTTACCATAACCTGAAAGATTGGCAATACCGCCTGCACTTGAAAGTGCTGCATTAAAAATAAAGCTTGTTTTGCTGTAGCGATTTACTAAATTAATATAATTAGAAAATACTTGTTTAGCTACTTCAAGATTCTTACCTGCATCTGTTGCAAATGTAGCAATAGATTTTGATAGTGAAGATATATAAATAGCTAAATTAGAGCCATTTTGTGCACCACTAATAGATCTCCCAATTTCATAAAACAACTGATTAAAGGCATCTTTAAGCAATACGCCACTTTGTCTAATTGTAATAGCTGTTTTATTAAACTCAGCATCAATAGCTTTAGATGTTTTCTCTAAAGCCTTTGCAATAACATCAGTAGTTACTTTACCTTCTTGAGCTAATCCTCTGAGCTCACCAATAGTGACGCCCATACCTTTAGCAATATTTTTAGCTAAAGCTGGAATTTGTTCCATCACTGAATTTAACTCTTCACCACGTAAAGCACCTGCAGCAAGACCTTGGCTAAATTGAATTAAACCTGCAGTTGTACTTTCAACTGAACCACCTGATAGCGCAATACTCTGATTAACTGTTTTAGTTAAACCTAAAATTCTATCTTGCGAGAAATTAACTTTATCTAAGCTTCTAGCTAATGCAAAATAAGACTCTGAAGTATTCTTTAATGTAGCTCTAGTGTTAGCGCCAAGTTTAGATAGTTTCAATTGAGTTGCATATAAGTTTTCATTTTCTCTAGCAACTAATGCTAATTTATTGTTTAAATTAGTGAATTCATCTGAAATATTGAAGCTTATTTTTGCAGAAGCAAAAGCTGTTAATCCTACTACAGCACTTTTAATTGCAGTACCAAGTGAAGCTACAGCTGATGCTGATTTAGCTGCACCACTACCAATTTGATTAAAACTATTAAAGCCAACTGTACCCATTGCCTTAAGAGCATTAGTTTGTGATTTAATTTCAGAAGTACTTTTATTGAAATTAAAGTTATTCTTAAATGCTTTTGTGAATGAACTATTCAACAACTCTGTAGACTTAGAAAGTTGAATTAGATTCTTGTTTATATTTATGAGATCCTTCTCCGACTTTTTACTGTCTACGTCGACATCAATTAAGATACCTGACATATTTACCCTTTCTCATTTACTATAAAACCTGAAGTTTTGAAATTTTTATCTGATAAGATAGTCTTTTCAATAAACTTAGCAGGTGCTTGCGGTGAATGACCTTCATTCAAATCAGAGATATACTCTGCGTCATTTATTATATTCTTATTTTGGATATGCCAACTATCTCTAGCATTTCCAGTATCTATTGGTGTTGCTATTTTAAGCTTTGCAACTAAGTCTTGAGTAAGTCTTGCTTGCTCTTTTTCAATAATTGCTTTTTTAGTGTCTGCAATATCTTTCAATGTTTTGTCTAAGCCTTTAATTTTAATCATACTTACTCCTTTCTTTTGTTGTTTGATTGCGACTAGCGCGTTTGGGATTTCTGCGAAATTTTTACCGTTTCTCTGAATAGTTTATTATACGAGTATTACTTGAAACTCCGAAAATTTTTTCGCGGATAGCCTTCGGTCTCCCTCGCCCGAAAATTTTTGGCGAGAGAGCTTTTAATCAGCCTATTAGTTTGTAAGCATTTCGTTTATTGCAGTCGTATTTAATTTCATGCCTGCATTAAATGCTAAATTAACTAGCGCAATGATTTCATTTTGGCTAGCTAACTGTACTGTTTGAGGATACTCATATCCTGCTTGTTCAAGTAAACTAACTCTATCAGTTTCACTGATTTGATAATGTACTGGTGTGACTTGCACAGTACTTACTTCATTATCAGAAACAGCAACTGCTTCTTTATCCTTAGCCATAAAAACTCCTTATAGTGAAAATTCTTTGATTGCATCAGGTACATCAGATGCTGCAAGCATATGTTGTAAGAATCCTGACCGTTTTAGTGAACTAGCTAAGCGACTGTCTTCAGTTCTAGCATCTTGAGACTTCTCAATAATTGCTAATGAAGGGAATATAGTGCCAGCCTTTTCTTTGATACCTAAAGCTTGTAATATAACCATAAATCTACGATCATCACGCCAGCCTATAGGTGTTTCATTAAAATAAAGATGCCAATTAAGATATTCTTCGTAAGGCATCTCTCTTTCTAATTTATAAACAGGCATTCGCAAATTGTATGCTAAATCATATAGCATTGCTTCAGTTGCTGTTAGCTCTTTTTTGTTTCTTCTGTATTTCCTAATCCGCTGAACTTCATGATCTCGTTAGAAAGTTTAGACAATTCATCAATCGGGAAGGTTAAAAAGTTAGCTTCTGTTAACTCGTCACCATTCTCTACCGCTGATCTGATTACTTGACGAAGTACAACTAAACCATCTTCTGAATTTTCTTGAAGTTCTTTTGCAGCTTCTTGAATAGCTGTAACTTCAGCTACAGAGAGTTTGTTAATTGTAATGTCAGTATTCATAAACTTAACTGTTTTTGTTACTTTTTTACCTACTAGGTCTAAAATGCTCATATTATCCTCTTTATTTAAAAATTAACTATTGCAAGTACTTTTCTACGAAGCTCATGTAAATCAGCTAGCGTTTGAAACACTTCATTAGATTTATCAATATCGCCTTCAAATTCAGGCACACGACTAAAAGCATATTCAATACTACGATCAATTGCTACTAAGACTTTTGTCAAAGGTCTTTTCATAAAAAACTTTGTATGTTTAATAACAAAAGCTCGCGTAAATCTTAATGGTTGAATAGGCTCTAATTCGTCATTAACAACAATGTTGTTTTCTGTTTCCATTATTACTCCTATTAGGGCGGAACTTAATCCGCCCTTTATTACTTAATTACTAAATTAAATAGTGTAAGCACCAAATAATTTTGATTGCAATGTAAATGCTACTGTAGCTTGGTTTGAATCAGTCAAGCTTGGAGTAACCAACAATGAGTCAATTTTACCTTTGAAATACCAGTAAGTATTTGGACGAGTACCTAGTCCAGCTGCTGATGACGCATATTTAACGTTAGTTGTTGCAGTAGGTTCAGCATTTAATAATGCAAAACGCACTAAAAGCTGTGTACCGCTTTGCACTAATTTACCTAAAGTTGCGTCTACAGCCCAGTCCGTAGCTACGTAGTTCAATGTAACTTCCATTGAAGGTGCATCGGCTTGACCTTGAATTTGTTGTGAAGTTGCTTGACCAAACACAGGTACGTTTACAATATTTGGAGGTGTACCCATTGCTGGGAATTCACGTACATTTTTAACACGTACAAATGAGTTGACTGCTGAATTGCCCTCTGTTGCAAACAAAGCATCAAAACCTGCTTGCGTTTCAGCTACTGCTGCTAGTGAAGGTGGGTTACCATCTGCACCAATAGCAATTGCTAAGTCTGAGTAAATACCAGCACCAATTGAGTTTAAGTGAGCCATTATGAATCCTTTCGAAAATTATTGAATTGAATTTGATACAGTGTTTGAAGAAACGCAGGGTTCTTTGCTTCTCCTTTTACAACTAAGTTAGATTGCTTAATAAATTGTGTTACTGAATTTCCAGTATTCAAATTAACTGTATTTCCTAAGAAATACTTTTCAATTATATCTGCAATTTTATAAGCTCTTGTTGGACCTTCTCCTATTTTGGTATAAATATCAAAATAAAGAATGCCTCTAAGATTTAACTCAGTATTATTTTCACCAATTACAGGATTAAACCTAATATACTCATTAGTGGTTTCTGTACCTTGATATCCAATAGGTACTATTTTTAATCCCTCGATTGTCATGCTTTCAACAATAGAGTAGATATCTTTTAATGTCTTTTCATATCTATTCAAGTCCATTATATAACCTCGCTAGATGCTATGAAGGTTGTTGTGTAACCATTATCCACCCACGGTGGTATGATTGTGTATACAATACCTCTTACAGTCACCTTATCAAATGTATCTAGATTAGTTATTGCAGTTATCTGCTTAGAAACTATTAATAACTCAACAATTGTTGAATTACTGTCTTTCTTCTTTTTAAAGGTCACTACTGCTTGTAAAGTATGTAAACTTGGAGTACTTACATTAGGTAGACCTGTAGTGTAGTTAAATCCTGTAGCGTTAGAAGAAGACAGTACAACTGATTCTTTTAAATCTCCAATTATTTTAAACGCTTTATTAACATTTGTTTCAATTAAATTACGCATATTATCGGCCTTAATTTGCTCTAAACCAGCTGTTACTTGATCTAGACACAACTTCTAACGGTTCATAATAAGCTCTAGCTATAGGCGAAGTACGACTTTGACCTGAAGCCCTTAAACCTTTTAACGTAATTCCATCAACTGTAATCTCTGTAGGTCCAAGACTAGCATCTAATAGACTTGTATTATTAATGTAGTAATATGCCTGTTCGCATACTGCTATTAAAATTCTATTAGGTACTACTAACGGATCTAGAACTATTTGCTTACCAGCCATAGGATCGTAATATGAGCCATCACGAGGAAAGGCTAAATCTTGATCATCATCTGAAAGAGTACCTACCCAATTTAAATTATTAAACTGCAAGGATGCTGTAATTAATGCTTTTTCTTTCTTAGCATCATTAGCAGCATCCCAACTGTCTACATCAATTCTATTGGTAAAATAATCATTAGCTTCTGCAACGGTTAAGTAAGAGTTAACACCTTTAGATAAAGCCATGTGTCTTCCCCTTTAATAGTTATTATGAGTGGAATACAGGTAAGATACTTAAGCTTAATACTGATTGAGCTTTACGTACAAAAGCACCCTTAGTAGTTGCGCCTAATACAGAAGCACCTGCATTCAAGCTGATGCCATTACCTGCTAGTTGCTCAGCGGCAGTACCTACTTTTTGGAAATCAGCATCAGCTACAAATTTGTCTTCTGAACCAGCCCATGAGTATCCGCGTGGATGAGCAACATAACCCCAACGATACCATAAATCAGTAGTACCGCCACCATTAAAGGAAGCTGCATTACGCTCAAGTTCAACTGGCATTGGTACTTGAATTTGATTAAATGAAATAGCATTCGGTAAGATAATCATAGCACATTGTGTGCCGATAATATCTGGACCTGCGTTAGAGTCTACACCTGAGTTAGTTGTAGAAACGTTTGTGCTGTTTAAGTTATCAAGCTCAACAGTACTAAAGTTGAAGCTTTGACGTGTATTGATTAAGCGGAATTTACCACCTAAGATAGTTTGAAATTCAAGATTACCTTCCGTAACTCGATCTTGATCAACTAAGTTTGCTGAACGGAATGATGCTAACAGTCTTGGAGTTACTGTCAAATATGCATATTCAGGCTCATAGTCTTTAAAACCCATACCTAATGCGTCAAGAAAACCTTCAGCACGAATAGCACCTTGTTTAATAGCTGAAGCATCAGCAATTAATTTAGTAGCGCCTAAGTCAACGTAGAAGCCATGAGTAGCTGATTTGGGATCATTGTCATAACCTTGACCACCACTACCACGAGTACCAATTAAAGCTTCTGAAATCATAACACCACGCAATACTGCAAACAAAGCATTATGCTCATCTTGCATACGTGTTTCAGCAAAATCAGAAGCAATCTTTTGTAGACCATCTTCTTGAGTTACGATTTGAGCCATGTTAACTTGACGCGCACCGTGTGAACGAGCTGTTTTAACATACTTAGCGTAATCAGTTGACATTACAGTCTTTTCACCTTCAGATGCATCTGTCAATGAAATAACATTGATTTTTGCATCTAGTGGTTTCTTCCAACGTAATTGACCAATAAAAGTTTCGCCAGAAGTGTTGATTTCAGCATCAGCCCCAGCAATACCTGTGTTTACTAATTTCTTAGCATTCGTGTAGAGTTCTTCTGAAAATGCGTTAATTGATTCTTGTAATGCATATTCCGAAGCGCCTAATAAGCCTGCAGGTTGTGCAGGTAGATTTGTTCTCATTTAAATTCCTTTCGATTAATATTAATAGACTTGCGTCTAAACACTTTAATACTATCGGTACAACCGATTACTAATTCGCTAATACACGGTATCGGAATTATTTACTGCTATTTACTTTTAGGTAATTGACCTGCTTCAGCCATAGCTAAAATCTCAGCTGTTGTTTTACCTAATAATGAAGTTTTACCATTTCCTGCTGGTGTAGTTCCTGCTGGTGTTGTTCCACCACCTGAACTTTCTTTAGGTTTAATTAAGAAGCTATTAGCTTCATCTTTAGCAAAGCCTTTGACATAGTCTTTAATAGACATTCCTGACCTATGCACCCATTCACCTTTATCATTCTTAATGATTTCAGGTAATATTTGGTTAAAGGCCATCTCTAAAGCTCTACTATTTCTAAAGTCAACGCCTGATAAGTGATCTTTAAGACTAGTATTTCTAGTAATCTCAAGATTCGTATCTTGCAAGCTTTTGAATTTAGACTCTAAATCAGCATACTTAGCTTGCTCTTCAGCTAGTTTAAGTTCAAATGCTTCTTTAAACTTGCCAGCATCTTCTAATGCTTTTAATTCGGCATCGCGCTCTTTTTTCTCTAAAGCTTCAGCCTTTCTAAGAGCAGCATCACGTTCTGCAAAAGAGTTATCCAATTTACCTTTGATGTCTTTAAGTTTAGCAGCTACTTCTGCAGCAACTAATGCATCAAGCTTTTCTTGGTCAGTCATTTTGGACTTAGCATCTTCTTCTTCTTTCTTTTTTGCAGCTTCTGCTTCTTCAGCTAAGCGTTTATCTTCAGCTTCTTTTGCTGCAATTTCTTCTGGTGTCATTTAAATCTCCTATTAGTACACAGTACTCGATTGTTTAAAATTAATTAATACCATAAAAACCAAAATTATCATTCCAAAAATCGTCTCGGATTTCTTGAAGAACATCTTCTTTAGTTAATATATCTTTTTCAGTAAGTATTTTACCACCTACTTTACTTCTTCCTGCAACAGGGATTAATCCTTTATCAATAGCTTCATTTAAAAACTTATCATAAGCTTCTTTAGGTAGTCCTCGTTTTCTTAATAAATCTAATGTCAATTTAATTGTATTTTTATCTACAGAATTAGCATAGATTTTTCTTAATTCTACTTTAGATGCATACATATCTGCTACGTTACTAAAGAAAGCATCATGAACTGTACTAGTCATAACATTATTTTTAGCACCCCATAAGTGGTAATTCTTAACAATAGTTGCATCGTTACTATGGTTACCATTTACAGCATACGCAGTTCTTGCAGCTGTTGCATCTGTCATATCATTAAGCGTATTGTTTTCGTTGATTAATTCTTCAAACCAAGTAGGCTCAGTCTTTTGATCTACTTGAATAATATTATTAACCCATAAACCTTCTTTATTCTTATAAGCAAGTCTTTCTTCAAATCTTTGATTATAAACCTGATCTAAAATTGTACCGTCAAAGTTAACCCAAGGTATCTTAGTCCAGATTTTAGGTATGTCAGTCTTAACACCAAAGCTAAATAAGTCAATCTTTTTATAAACATCTCCAATAGAAATCTTAAAGCTTTTCTTGATTGCAGTCGGTTGATTGCCTGCTGTTCTAGCGCCTAATAGAATATCGCTTACAGTACTGTTAGGATTGTATCCAGGTATCTTATTTAGCTGTTGCTCTAATAATGGGACTTTAGAGTCAATTCCTAGCATTACGCCTAACCACTGATTTATACGATAACCCTCTTTATATTTATCAAAGGCTTTAAGCCGTAATAATCCAAACCAATCAAAAGCCCCTTGTGAAGGTTTAGCTGTAGTTAGAAACTCTTCTGCCACCCTACCAAAGAACTTCGTAAAGTCAGTTAATATAGGTGTCATCTCTGTTAGATAGTCACCCATAATTTTACCTACAGCTGTAAAGTCTTTTGGTGTAATGATATCATCATAATTACGTGTTAATTTCTCCATGACATCTTTTGTCTTAGGGTCAATAAACCATAACTCATCAAGTATCTCATCACCAGGATTAAGCCCTTTGTCTAAAATATCTTTAACTTGTTTACGCAATTGTCTTAACTCTTCAGCGCCTTCAGGATCATAACGTTCCACTCTTGCAGTTCTTGCGGATATTTCAGCTAAGATCTTGTCACGTTGCTCTGATTTAATAACTAATAAATTGTCTTTTAAGTCTAACACTTTTGATAATTTACGTTCTGCATTTAATACAGATGTTCTTTCACCAGCACCATACAATTTAACCATAGAGAAGTTTTTAGCCGCTTTTCTTAAGTCTTTTTCAGTTAATCCTAAACGTTCATTTAGAACTTTAAACCTAGGGTCATCAAAAGTTGCTTTAGCAATAACGTCATATAGCCTACGCTTTTGATTTGTAGGTACAACATTACTCAATTCTGCCAGTTGTTTATTACGCGTTGTTAATGCAATAATTTGAGCACCAGAAGATGAAGCATCTTGCTCTAAAGCTAGGGATATCATATAGTTATTTAATGAGCCTTTATGGGCATCAATTCTAGCTAACTCTAACCCATAACGCATTAGTTTACCTAGCTCTTCACCATCAACCATTTGAACAATGTCTGATTCTAATAAGTCTCTAATGTCTTGAGGCTTACCACGTAAGATACGATTACCCATTTGTATTAATTGTGGTTGCCATTTCTTAGCAATTTGAATGTGACCTTTATTAGTTAAGCCATTATAATTACCTTCAAACTCGTCTGAAACTCCACCTAGAAATGAGCCAATATTATCTAATAGAACAAAATAGCCTTGCTCGCCTAAAGGTTTAGCTACAGCGCTATTTAAAAATGGTCGGAATGTTTCACCACTTTGTGGGCTGATTAGCCCAGCATCGTATATACGACCACGATGGTCTACAAAGGCATGACTACCGAATTTAAGCTTATTTGCTCGGTAATACTCCATTGCTTTAAAGCGTTCATAAGCATCACCTCTAGCAGTGATGTAATCACGATAAATATTTAAGTTATCAAAATACTTTGCGTTACCTTTATCATCTTTAAATTCTAAAAGCTTTCTTGTGAAATCATAAAACTCTTCATCAACTGAATATTTAGCTTTTGAAGCCCAATTCAAGGCATCTACTAAACTTTTATCAACAGCTTCTAATGGAAAGTCAGTAAAACTATGTGATGACGTTATTGGTATTTGCGAATCATAGTATAATCCATTGCGTTGAAAGAAGTAAGTTTTAAAGCCTTCTCTAACCTCTAAGCTATTACCAAAAGCATCATTAACGCCTATACGAAAACCTACATCAACTTTACGGCTGGTTTTAGCGTAGTCTAATATTCTAGGGTCTTTTATTACGATATTCATACTAGTTGTATCGTAATATTGTCCAAAATACTGTCCTGAATTTCTACTGCGCATTCTCCTCTTTTTAACACCAAATGTTTCTAAGGCGTATAATCCACTAGACTCTGCTCTATCAAGTAACTTTACACCTTCTTCGTACCACTCTTGCTTAGAACCTCGATAATTAGCTAAGTTATACAATTCACGACCTAACGAAATTGCCATTTGATCTCTATCAGGCGCATCTGATTTTGATAGTTGAACTGCAAATTTTCGATAAAATTCTTCACGCTGAAACTTAGTCAATCTATTGCGTAATTTTAAAGGTAAATTATTATCTAAGAAAGGTCTTAATTCGCTAGCAATTTTAGGGATTACCTTAATCTCCCAATCATTCTTAGCAATAATATTCTTATGAAAGTTCTTACCTAAATCTTCAAGTTGGACTGAACCTAATACAGGGTCTAAATACTCTGTTTGTTTTAACCTTACAAAGAAATCAGAAGCACCTCGAATGTTAGTTTCAATGTATTCAGAGACGTTAGTTACTGAGTATCGCATTTCACTATTTAGCACGGCTTTGAAGTTACCCCAAATTTCACCATCTTTTCTTGCACGTTCAAACACTACACGTAAATTATCAGAAGCAACGCTGGCTTCATTCATACCGATTCGCCCTTTAACTTTCTCATGAAAGTTGTGTAAGAACTCCTTATCTTTATCGGTCAAGTATTTACTCGAATCAATTAAATTGTGAGCTCTTACTTCAGCAGCAATGTTAGGTTGATAAATACGAGCATCTTCATATCGTTTAGTCATTGGATTAAACAATAATTGATCTTCATTAGGCGGTGATTGTAACACACGTGTTTTAGTCATTGCTTTATTATTAATTAAAATACCACGATAGTTAGTCAAACTAAGTCTACCATTAAGTTCTTTTGATTGTAATTCATAATAATCTAGCATGCGATTTTGAGCAGCAATGCTATTGACAATTTCATCAGGTCCAGTATAACCTAATACTAAAGAGTTTAGCTTAGCCTTAGCGTTATTAAATACTGCAGATGTACCGTCAATAGAACCGTTATACCCGCCTGATGTACCTTGCTCACCACTTATTTCACGTAATTCACGTTTGCCTAGTGACATACCTTTAGGCGATACAAACTGTTTAACTTCTAGTTGGTTATTTTGAAACATACGCAATTTATCAAAATCACCTAAATGTATTAATTGAACATCTTCTGGTTGACGTTTAAGCCAATCATTATAAGTGACTTTTGCAAATGGTGTACCTGTAAACCATTTAGATGCTTTTACATCATAATCTAAAATTTGATCTGGTGTTAATTGAGCTGTATTAACAAATCTAGCTTGTCTTACAGCGTCATTTTTAAGCAAATCCTCCCAAGACTTAGGTACAGGTATTGTAGTACTACGACAGTTAATATGCGCAGGCGGTAAGTGTGATTTATCTGTTACTGGATAAATTTGACCATCTCTATGCGAACATATTTTAGAAGTTCTACTGTCTAACACTGCTACATACTGATATCCTAGTAAAAATGCTTTATTTTGTTCATAAACAGCTTGGTCTACTTGAGCGTAAACACTGGTAGTTGCTGTTACTACAATTGCAGATGAGTGACTTCTAGTTAAATTAAAAGTTTTACTCATTGTGTCTACTATTTCAGATTCTTTTAAACCTGATGCTAATCCTTTACGAATATGTTCTTCAATACGTGTCTTTTCTGCACTAGTCAGGTTGCCCCACATATCTTTTAATATTGCATTACCTATAATAGGCTTACTTAGAACGATATCCGCAGACGCCGTTCTAGTAATTGGTTCAGCTTGAAAAAAGTTACCAAAGCCTTTGTTCAAAGTGTTTGTAGTATTACCTGCAGTATCTGTACCGAACTCAATCAGCTCACCTGCAGTTAATCTATACATATCATTTGAAAACTTTTGTAACTCAGCGTCAAGCGCTAAATTAGTAGCTTTATCGGCAATACTAATATTAGCACTCAACTGATTCTTCATTAATTTTAAAATATTCTCTTCATGCCCATTGATTATCACGGTAGTTTTACCGTTTAATCGTTCCGCATAAAGTCTTGTTAACGCATTTCTACGTAATGTTAAGTCACCAATTGAGGTAACACTATTATCACTCATAAGCTACCTCCTATATATTATGGAAATTGTGTGAATGCTGATAAATCACCAGCAGAAAACGTTCCTAAAGTACGTTGAGTTGTACCTGCAGCAGTACTAATAGAGTTCATTGCCGCTTGTATTTCTGTTAAGTAATTACTTACAAAGTCACCTCGACCACCACCGCCATACCACATAACACCTATTAGACACAGTTCATTATTAATTATAGTAAATTGAGGACTTCCGCTATCACCATCATATAAATTAGATTGCCAACTTCGTACAGTAGGGTTTGACGAAAGCTCGTTTATAAAGAATTTATTATTCTGTCCAAATTGTGACTTTAATGATTTTAATTGACCTAATCGTATTTTAGGCGAATTCTGTGTAATAATTGCAGTGTCACCACCACCACCTTGTTTTGGCGTAAATGGAAGTACTTGTCCCGAATTTGCTGTACGAATTAATGTTGAAATTGCTAAGGGGGTAGTCTCAGTATTCATAGTAGGTAAATATAGTTGCCAATCAACAGGTAGCATCCGTATTGGTGAAATATCAGTAATGGATGGAAATATGTGATAGATAGCCATATCTCCACCTACCTGTCGATATTGTGTTCTATTTGCTGTGTAGGTAACACCATTCTTTGCAAAATGTATAGGCGCGTCAGCTCTACCTGCATGATTGCAACCTAAAATATGATTTGGTGAAATAAGAACATAAGGATAAGCATAGCCATTACTACTAGCTAATGAAACTGCTTCAAAATTTAGATCTGTGCTACCATTTGGTCCGAATCTACAAAATAAATTTGGATTATCAATGGCACTAGCACTACCATCACTGTAATTAGCCGCAATATACATTACTTGAGGTAAATTAATATCTGTTGGCGACTTACCTGTCATTAGTGTTTTAACATTAAAGTCCATATGTCTAGCTAAGCTGTTTGCTGTCCAGTCCGAAATAATTTTTACAGATGTGCCTGTGCTGACCATGTTACGTGTAACTTTAAATCTACTTGAAGTTGATTGATAAGTAATCTCTACTAAACCGCTAGATGAGCCTTTTAAAACTCTACCTGTCGAATCTACTGTAGCAATTGCATTGTTACTAGAGCTATAAGTTCCATTATTATCTGCTAAAGAGCCTGCTTTACGGTTTATTTTAAATGAGTTATCAATCCCTGTACCTGACGTAGTTCGCTCAACTACATCTTTTATAGTTGTGTCTACATTAACAGGTGTAGTAATTGAATTAGGTTGCTCTACAATTTCAAAAGTATCTATCTCACTTAAATTTAAACCTCGAGCAGATACTGCATTACCTGCTGTCGAAAATTTAACATTAGGCATTATAACACCCTTCTAGCTGTTAAAACTCCGAAAACCTTTAGCGTACCACCTGTATAGGTTGCTTTAAAAGTATTCCAAAAAGTTTGTTGAGTGTTATTATTAATAAGTTTTGTTCTTGAGACAATTGAACGTATTTTTGTATTTTGAATTGTCATACCTCCTGGATAATCAGCTTCAAGGTAGTTTGTCGTATAGTTCATATCCGTAGCTTGATTGCTTATTGTTCTTGCCACAATATCTGTAACAGTTACATCGCTACCTGTTGCTGTTAAATAGTAGCTAGATGTTACTTCCCAAAGTCCTGTAGGTAATGATAAACTATTAGCTGTACCTAATGTATTAGAAATTAATGTAATTGCATTGCCTGTCGAGTTTGCTGCAGTTGTTGTTAATATTTCTCCAACTAACCCGCTTAAATCACTTGGAATAGTTGACACTGCTCGACTAAATTTATTTAGATCAAAATTTGTAAAAGAAGCCCAATTACTATCGTAATAGATTGTAGTTTCAAAATGACTAAAAAATCCTGTATCTTTTAGCACTAGCGTTGTAATACCTATATTAGCTTCAAATAGCTCGTAAGTCTCTTGTAATACGAAAAACGTTTCGTTAGTAACATCGATATCAGCACCTATTAACTCTACATAGGCTTTAGCTCCTAAATTAGCAGCTTTATCTGCTAAATGAATTTGAATATCTAATTTGTTAAAATCACTAGCAGCCGCTAATTTAATTTTTACTGTATTGGTTACTGAAAAAGCTGCCATCCCAGCTGCGATTTTTACAATTACCTTAGTATAGTTCGTTGCATCAATAACTGTTGCGTAGCTGTTTAATGTTACTTTTAATGTGTCAGAGCTTCCTCCGCCACCTGTTGAAGGTATTGCAACAGCACCATTTGCTACCCCATTATATACAACTAAAGCTTTAGTGTCAGTTGCTACTGCAATTTGACCTGCGACTCCTGTTAATGCTAATAAGGCTGCTTGTGTCCCAGGCTGTCCAATAAGCGGTCTAACTGCTTTAGCGCCGTTTGCTACTCCGTTGTATAAAACAAGTGCACCTGTATCGGTAGCTACTGCAATTTGGCCTGCTGTTCCTGTTAACGCTAATAAAGCTGCTTCGTTACCTGTAGTAGGTATAAAGTTAATTAAAAAGTTACCACTAACATCTCTTGGAAATACTGATTCAATCATTTGCAAGATTGTTGCTTTTGATAAGTCATTTGCACCTCTTGCTACTGGTACAATATCTGTTGGAAGCGGCGTGATTGCCGCTAATTCGTTCAATAATGAATCTGCCATAAGTTACTCCTCTTAATAATGTTAAACTGGCATGTCTGTTCGTTTAAGCGTTATTGAGAGCCTAATACTACCAGTGCCACTAAAATTTCCACCTACTGGTGTTAATACAATTGCTCTATTACCGCTAGCACTTACCATTGCAGAATCATTTGTAAATTTACCTGTAGTTGTTAGTCCGCTTAATGTACCTAAAAAAGTAGGTGTGCCTGAAATTCCTACTTGAACACTAGTAGGTCCAGTTATTGCTGTCATCACTCTTGCGCCTGCTTTTATAGGTGTCCAATTAACACTATCAATAGCACCTGGTATATTAAATGACGATGTAAATGCGCCACCTGCTGCTGGTGTAATTATTTGAGTTAAAGTGATGATTTCTTCAAGTAAACCGTCATAAGAGATTACTTCATGCTTATTGCTAATGTCAGTCAATTTCAAGACATTTCCATAAGAATCTACATCATTACCGTTAAATAATACGCGGTTACGTAAACCTGCAACATCAGCTAAAACATTACGCCATCCAGAAACTGTACAATTATATAGTACATCCTTAAGGCCTGTCGGTGCTGCACCTGCGCCTACTGTCACTCCAACATATTTTTGTAATTGTGTATGTGACTGCAAAAGCACATCCATGTTGATTTGATGTCCTTCGCCAGATAAATAGAAGCTAGGGAAGTCATATCCTTTAAAGTCTTTTAAGAATACTTTTAAATCAAAGAAACAATTTTTATTCGCTAGAATACCTGATGAACCTATTGGTAAGAATAAAGAATAAGCTGCATTATCTTTTAAAATAGCTTTTTTAACAACAACCCCGTTGTAAGTAGAAGCTCCACCTAGGAATCTTAACGCTGGAAAACCAAAAGATGTTATAAAAGTTGTTGAAGCAGTATTTGTAGGTGTATTATTCAATGCGTAAGTACCTACTCCACCTGTACCTGTTGTTCCATTAGTCCCAAAAGGTAATATTTTGAATTGACCGTTAGCATACTGCGAACGATCTAAATTGTCATTAAGTCTGGAGTCAGCTTCAATAAAACCTCTAGCAATAGATGTTACAGTCATGACATTACCTGAAGTGCTTGCTGTAAACTCTGCTGTAAATAAACTGGAGTCATACTCAGCGTATAAATCATCAATAGCTACAGGTAAGCCTGAAGCTAAAATATCACCAACACCGTCAGGTCTTAAACATATCATTCTACCGATTCTGAACGTAGCTATTTTAAAAGAATGTGCATATCCACCCGCACCACGTCTTCTAGCAGCGCCTACGTAAACACCGTAATCAATGTACTCATTAATAAAGTTATCTTTGTATGCAAAACCATATCCGTCACCTCTAGATTCATAGATAGCATGTGGAGGTGAATACCATTGCGCTATTTTTCCTGTGTTGTCTTGAACGTCTGTATATCGATTACTGATCAGCTTCTCGATTTTAATTCCACTCATAACTCCGACTAAGCCCATGCTAACACCATCTAAGATTAACTTTTCAAAATAGATATCACTAGGTATGTCGTAAAATGTAGGTGTTACGTTAGCTTGACTTAAAAATATTTGATTAGCCTTAACTTCAGGATTAAAACTAATGCCGCTAATCATCATATTATAAGCGTTAGTCAAATTTTCTGACGTGAAAGTAGTTTCACCTAAAAAATTAAGATTTCTAGAGTTACCTCTAATATTGATTGTACTACAACCGTCACCAGGTCCCGCCCACATAGGATTAGAGTTTGAAAAAGTTACACCTTTGTTAGCTGTTAACCAAGTTTTCAATGAACCGTCACTAAACTGACCTGCAAAAGGTTGACCGCCAGAGTAATTTACAAAAACGCTGTCAATGGTATTTAACCAGCTAAACTTAGCATCTCTAAATGTAATGTTACTGGTATGTATAATTGCAAAAGTAGGTACACCTTTATTATTTACTATAAATTTACCATTACTTAGAAATTCAATATTTAAGTTGTCAGGTAAAAATATCACCTTAGTGTGGTCAGTACCCACGTCAATAAACACAGGACAGTCAATAATAAGTTTAAATGCGTTATTTTTAGCCGCATTGATAGCTGTTATGAGTTGAGCTCTTTGATCGGTTACACCTGAAACGTCGGTTAAATACTCTCGTATTGACTTAGCGCCAAAGGTTGCGTTTGAGATTAATGCTTGTAATACTGATAGCGTTATCTTAGATAATGCGCCGCCAGCTCTTGCAATTGGAATAAAGTCTGAAAATTGTGGTATCAGTGAGTTTAATTCTTCTAACTTTCTATTAGCCATTATGACTCCTTATTGAATGTTACCTTATTCTTAAGGTATCATAGTTAGTTCCACCACTTTCACCTGTAGGTTCAGGGTCAGGTGTCTGTGCTAACATTATATTAAAATTAGTCAGAGTACCATTAAAAATAGTACCTGTAACTGTGTTTTTTGCTGCAAGGTTAGTGCCATCATTACTGGTAATTAACCAATTAGCTGGCGTTAACTCTTTTTGTGATGCCATATTATCTCCTTAGATTAATTAAAAACTAGATGAGGCAAATTAACATAATTATACTACGATCTAGACTAGCTAGGATAAGGGAGGAGAACCTCTTCTCCTCACTTATTAATTAAATATTACTGAGTTACTGAAGGATCAGTTGTAGTAATTTCTTCTGTAGGTGTAGCCACTTGTTCGTCTTCAACTACAGGTGTTTCTTCATTCACTATAATAACTTCTTCTTCATCTGGTGTAGTATCTACTGGAATAGGGTCTACTGGTGTAGGCTCAGGTGTAGGGATAGGCGTTGGTTCTACTGGTGTAGGAATAACTACAGCTGGCTCAGAAATAGCTTCAACTTGAGCTTCAATACCTGTAATTGCTTCTAGCAATAAATCTAAGTCTGTAGTAGTTACAACGTTACCATTATTTAAGCTATTTTGGAGGTTAACGATTGTTTCTTTTAAGCCAGAAATTTCAAGAGCTACTTCTGCCTTTTCATCAACAACTGTTGCTTTTAATGCCTCTAATGCTGCATAAATTTGTGCTAAATCTGCCATAATTTTTTCTCCTTGAGTTAATAACATAGCTAATTTACTTTCTGAATCACTATTCTCACTAGCCGAATGAAAATAATGATGTACATTTATTTCTAACATAAGTATCCTTTGTTAGTCAAACCATTCAAATAATATCAATATTACAAGTATCTCTAGTACTATTAGCACGTAATCAGGGTTCGGATGAGTCATTATTATCACCTTTAGAAGCTTTTCGTTGCGCTTCTCTTGCTTTAATCTTTGACGCTGTGTCTAATCCGCTTTCATTTTGTGCTAAACTAGCCGTAGTTAATTCATCTTCATCTATCTCTGTTTTAGCTATCTTATCATCATATTCAGGCTTTAATAAATCATTTGCTTTTAATAATTCAATCCATGCACTACGAGGTATTAAGTTCTTCTCATAGTATTCACCCATAAGTTTAATCCACTCAGAGCCTAAAGGTATAGTATCAAAGTCAGAGCATAATGTAAATTTCAAATCTGCTTGAACAATTTCTTCTGGGTATCTACGATTAATCATATGTATTAAAACATCTCTAACAACTGCACTTAATTTAGTATTAAAGCTTCCTATAAAAGCAGTTTGAGATGCACTTCTTAGTTGCAATGCCACACCTGATTGTGTAGCGTCTTCGTTAGCTAACATTCTAACACCTAGTTTTGATATCTCATCAAGACCAGCTTTAATCGCAGTATCTAAATCTGTAAGTGCTTCTGTAGGTGTAGTTAAAGCACCTATAGTGTCACCTTTATCTAAGTGTATCCATGTACCTAACCCTTGCTTGACAATTAGTTTGAAATCATCATGTGACATATCACTAGAAATCCATGGTGTATAGGTAGCAGCGCCATAAAGTAAGTGATTACGTCTACTTATTTTATTGTATAGAGCAACTTCTTTATCAACGATAGTAGCTAGCTCTGGCTCAACAATATCAATATTACCATTAGCTGGCCAAGCAGGTATCATCTTCATACGCTCACCGTGCATCTTAGGATATAAAGTGTCTTCTAATTTGTAATCATCAAGATCGCTTGAATTTGTAGACGCAACTGTACTAATTGCTTTATTGAGTTCGCCTGTGGCAGCAATTATTGTTTCTGCCTTGTGAGCTTTAAATACGCGTATTTGATAAAGACCGCCAATAAGCTCATGTACCCAAATTGTGTCTACGTATTTAGGGTGTACATCTAATTCTGTTTCAAATTCTTCGACTAACCCCTTAACGACAACGCGAGTTAATTTCTTAATGCCATCAATAATTGCAGTTTGAGTTCTGAGTACTTGTTCAGCTACCCATAATAAAGGATAAGGCTTGACAGCTAACCAATCTGATTGTGACATTAACTTGGTTTTATCTTCAGGTAAATTTGGATATTCTACATATATCCATGTTCTAGAGGTCACCAACTCTTCATTCAAAATAGTGTCTAAAAAGCTAATCAATGAAGCACTATCAACTGAAATACTGTTCTCAATCCAATCACGTGCTTCTTGACTTACCTTATCTGAGTACTCTATTACAGGTGGTTTTCTTAACAGTCCACCAGCTAATAGTTTAACAAATTGTGAATTAACACCAGGTAGTTCAGCTTCTCTCTTGTAGAAGTCAAACTGAGCTTGATCCATCGTAGGGCTAAAAGGGATAAGCAAGTTATTTTTATCAGTAACTAATTTATCATGAGAAAGCACAGCTCTCTGACCGCTTACGACAACTCTGCACTTCTTCCACACAGGCGTCATCTGTTCAAATTCAGGTGTAGGTGTTTGTAACTTTCTCATGTCAGCCATTTAAAACTCCCTTACTTAAACTTTGCGTTAAACGCTTGAACTGTACCTTTAAACACACGTGAACCGCAACGAGCTACAATAAGCTCTTCTTGACGCTCAATGTTCCACATAGCAGGTACTAATTCAGATCCTGTAAATGGCACTGTATCTTCTACTGGTGCTAGCTTGTCTAAATCTTGCTTAATATTCTCTACGCTAGTATTAATCAAATCTAATACTGCACCTGTGTTGTTTGCCTCTGCTTCTACTAATACTGTTTCAGCAGGCGTACTTGTAATATTAGCATTAGGTGTCAACGCTGTTTCTTGAAATGGTGCATCTACAACTGCTGGATCACCTAACAATGGTAATTGTGTTTCTACTACTTTTGGCTGTTGTGCCATAATAACTCCTTAATTAATTAGAATCCGAATCCTCTTACAGCCTTGTTACGTTTACGCACAGGCCACCTAAACTCCATGAAATATCTTATACCGTCACTAAAATGCTCTACATCTAAACTTTTATCGATAACTGCAGAATCACTTTTCTTGTCTACCCATTGAGTTCTAATTAAAGACTCAATTACAGGCTTACAGTTAGATAGTACAAAAGCATACCTAATGCCTTTTCTGCCTGTAACAGGATTAGCTGCTGTTAAAAATCTAGCATTAGTTGCATTGACACTGTCTACAATACTAGGGTGACTACTGTGAGCACATACTTGAAAGCCATAACTAGCTAATATTGTTAAGTCTGTAGTGCCTACTACCGCACTTGTCTTAGCACTTCTACCACTAGGGTCTGGATAACAAAAAATTTTACTAGCAGGTCTTTTATCATTCACATACCTACCGTATATAGATGCAGCTAATTGATGCGTATCAGCACTGCCTTGAAGATAATCAAAGCAACATGCAAAGTCACCTCTAATTACCCATACACTACTACATTGCTTTCTCACGTTAAAGTCAATAGGTATATGTATAGACTCTTCTTCATCTGGCGCAACGTGTCCTGCAGGTAATACATTAAGTTCTCTAGAGAAGCAATAGAATACGTTAGCGCCTGAGCCTTCAAAAATAGCTCGATACTCTCTAGCAAACCTAATAGGGTCCATTGTATCAGCTGCTAATGAAATCTCATCAGCATCTAAGTATGGTGATTTAGTGTAATCATAATGATAACCCTTCCAAGTACTCGGTATGATTATCTTGTCGCCATTATCATTGACTACGGTATGGCTGTTATCTCTATGATATAGGTCATAGAATGCATCTTCACCTTTAGGTGTTGAAATAGTCATTGAACGACCTGGTGATATCGATACTCTACTCCCTTCTCTTCTAAGTACATGAGCTTCAAAGTCTTTAACTCTTTTCCTACTCCAACGCGTTGTAATTGTTGGCATTAAAATAGAGTCTACCATATCTTCTTTTTGAGCTTCTTTCATATTGAATGATGTTAACTCATCA
>Ga0247834_1001796_pt1 | contig 34954 bp, 25 predicted proteins | sample LaCruzMarch2015__8_FD_187118 | JGI IMG/M metagenome (GOLD analysis project Ga0247834, IMG submission 187118) | Freshwater microbial communities from meromictic Lake La Cruz, Castile-La Mancha, Spain - LaCruzMarch2015_12m | ecosystem: Environmental > Aquatic > Freshwater > Lake | place: Spain... | reverse complement strand
GAAGCAGCCCGCGATTCAAATGCAGCCAGCACACCACGCCTTTTTCAATCAAACGTGCTGCACTTCCGACCTGCTCGCGCAAATCGGGCCGCAGCCATAAAGTCTCCCCTGTCATCCATCCCTGGATTTAGGTTCAGGGAAAGCCGGGCAGTTTGGCCCAACCGTAGGCCGATCGTGATTGGCGGGAAAGAACTCCGCATCATCCATAAACCACGCCGCCAAACCGCCCGGCTTCTTTGCAAGTGGAGCATGTCTGGATGTTGCAAACTTCAAGGAAAGCCGGGCAGTTTGGCGGCGGTGATTTTTTGGCGCGGGGATACTTTTTTCCGCCAAACATGACCGGCCTACGGTGGGCGGGCGCGCAGGACGGCTTCGGCGACGCGCATTCCATCTGCGGCGGCGGAGATGATGCCGCCGGCGTATCCGGCACCTTCTCCGGCGGGATAGAAGTTTTGGATGCCGGTGCATTCGAGCGTGCTGGCATCACGCGGGATGCGCACGGGAGCGGAGCTGCGCGTCTCAGCGGCAGTGAGCACGGCGTCTTCCAGCAGGAAACCGGGCAGGCTTTTTTGAATGCGGGGCACGGCTTCTTTTAAAGTGGCGATCACGGACTCGGGGAGGCACTCGCGCAAATCGGTCCAGACGACGCCGGGTTCATAGGAGGGCTTGACGCGCCCCTGCGAGGTCGAGGCGCGGCCTGCGATGAAGTCGCTGAGCAACTGGGCGGGCGCGTGGTAGTTCCCGCCGCCGAGACGGAAGGCCGCGCGCTCAATGCTGCGCTGAAACTCGATACCGGCGAGCGGGTGGGCTTCTCCATAGTCCTGGGGGCCGACCTCGACCATGAAGCCGCTGTTCGCGTTCGCCTCCTCACGCGCATAGCTGCTCATGCCATTGGTGACGACCATGCCAGGCTCGGAAGTGGCGGCGACGACGAGTCCGCCTGGGCACATGCAAAAGCTGTAGGCGCTGCGGCCGGTGTTGCAGTGGGCGACGAACTTGTAGGGCGCGGAGCCGAGCCGTTCATGCCCGGCCCATTTGCCATACAGCATCTTGTCCACGAGGCGCTGCGGATGCTCGATGCGCACGCCGATGGAGAAGGGCTTGGGATCGAAGGGGATGCTGTGGCGGTGCAGCATCTCAAAGGTATCGCGGCTGCTGTGGCCGATGGCGAGGATGATGGGCGCGCCCTCAATGACGGTGCCATCGGCGAGCACGACGGCGCGCATGACATGGTTCTCGATGACGACATCGCTGACGCGTGCGCCGAAACGGACCTCGCCACCCAGCGCAATGATTTCCTCGCGGATGTGACGCACGACTTTAATGAGGCGGTCGGTGCCGATGTGCGGGCGGGCTTTGACGAGGATGTCCTCCGGCGCGCCGGCGGCGACCATCTCGCGCAGCAGCCAGGGGATGCGGTGCTCGCGGTCGCGTATCTGGGTGTAGAGCTTGCCATCGGAAAAAGTGCCCGCGCCGCCTTCGCCGAACTGGACATTGGATTCAGGATTGAAGTCCCAGCCGCGTCGCCAAAAGCCGGTGACATCGCGCGCGCGGTCGCCGGCGGCCTTGCCACGCTCCAGCAGGATCGGTTTGCGCCCCACCCGTGCCAGCAGCAGGCCGCAGAAAAGTCCGCACGGGCCGGTGCCGACGATGACAGGACGCTGTAGCTGCGGGTGCAAACCCGTGGGGTTCCACGCCCTTGCGGGCGCGGCTACATCTTGATAGGTCTCATCCGGCGCGATGCGCACCTGTTGGTCGTCATTGCACTGTTGCAGCACGCGTGCCTCGTCCTGAACCTCGGCGAGCAGGGTGTAACTGATGCTGACGTGGCCGTGGCGGGCATCAATGGCGCGCTGCTTCACGGACAGGCTTTTCAATTCCTGCTCCGCCATCCGCAGCCGCGCCAGCACTGCCTGACGCAGGGCGGCATCAAGATGGTCCACGGGGAGGTTGAGCTGGGAGATTTGGAGCATGTCGAAGCTGCGCAGATACAATGAAGTGCGGCACCGTGCCAACCAAAGCTGCAACGGCTTCAAGGCTTGACGCGCGGCTTTGTGCCCGCCACCATCTGCGCCGTAACCCCATGGGACTGACCATTGCCATCATCGTCATCTTCGGAGTGCTCCTCATGATGCTGGAGACCTTCGTGCCCGGCTGGATCGCCGGGATTCTCGGCGTGCTCTGCATCCTGACCGGGGTGGTGCTGGTCATGACAGCGGAGGAGTTCGCAGGATGGGAGATGTGGCACCGCACGCTGCTGGCCTGTGGCATCATCTTTGGCTCCGGCGCGCTGCTGCTGGTGTGGATGCGTTACTTTGCCCTCAAGTTCTGGCGTCGCGCCTTCACGTTGGAGGCATCGGTGCCGCCTGCGGATGCGCCGACGGGCGTGCTGGCCGGTGCCGAAGGCGTGGCGCTGACGGAACTGCGCCCGCTGGGTCGCGCCGACTTCGCGGGCCTGCGGCGTGAAGTGCGCTGCGAGGACGGCTTCGCCCCGGTGGGCAGCCGCCTGCGCGTCACCGGCACAGAACCCGGCAACCTCCTCGTCCGCCTCCTCCCCTAATTTTCCATCAACTATCAACTCTCATCCATCAACCCTACCTCCTCCATGCCTGCTATCGAAACATTCCTCATCGGCGCGGCGATCATCGTCGCGCTTGTCCTGTTCCTCATCGTCGCCAAGTTCTTCAACCTCTGGCTGCGCGCCCGCATCTCCAATGCGCCGGTGAGCATCGTCAACCTCCTGGCCATGTATCTGCGCGGAGTTCCCAACGCGCTCATCGTGGACACGCGGGTCACCGCCGCCAAAGCGGGCATCCCGATCAACACCGACCAGCTTGAGGCGCACTACCTAGCCGGTGGCGATGTCAGCCATGTCGTGCTTTCCCTGATCGGCGCGGACAAGGCGGGCATCCCGCTCGACTTCAACCGCGCCTGCGCCATTGACCTCGCCTGCAAAGGCACCACCAAGACCGTGCTCGAAGCCGTGCGCACCAGCATCAACCCCAAGGTCATAGACTGCCCGCACCCGGACATGGGCCGTGGCGGCAAGATTGATGCGGTGGCGAAGGATGGCATCTCTCTGCGCGTCCGCGCCCGTGTGACCGTGCGCACGAACCTGGACCGCTTCGTCGGCGGCGCCACGGAGGAAACCGTCGTCGCCCGTGTCGGCGAGGGCATCGTGACCTGCATCGGCTCCTCGGCCTCCTATAAAGATGTGCTCGAAAATCCCGACAGCATCTCCAAGCTCGTGCTGCATAAGGGCGTGGATGCCGGCACGGCGTTCGAGATTCTCTCCATTGACATCGCCGACATTGACGTGGGCGAAAACGTCGGCGCGAAGCTCCAGGCCGAACAGGCGGAGACAGACAAGAAGATCGCCCAGGCCAATGCCGAAGTGCGCCGCGCTGCCGCTGTCGCCGTCGAGCAGGAAATGGCCGCCCGCACCCAGGAAATGCGCGCGCGAGTCGTCGAGGCCGAGGCGCAAATTCCGCTCGCCATGGCCGAAGCTTTCCGCAGCGGCAACATGGGCATCATGGACTATGCCCGCTACCGCAACGTCGTCGCCGATACCGATATGCGCGCGAAGATCGCCGGGCAGGCGACGGGGACGCCGCAGGCGTGAGGGGGGAAGATTGAAGCTAGAGGATAGAAGATTGAGGATGGAACTTGGCTTCTCGTCGCGCCTTCTGTTTCCATTTTCTATTCTCTATCTTCCATCATCCATCCTCTATCTTCTACTGCATGAACCGCCTCTGCCTCCACACCGTCACCATCAAGCCTTGGAGCACTGAGGAATGCATCTCCAAGTTCTCTGCTGCTGGAGTCGGTGGTATCACCTTCTGGCGCTACAACCTTGATGGGCGTGATCCTGCTGTTGTTGGAAAACAGGCGCGTGAGGCGGGGCTGGAGATCGTCAGCCTTTGCCGGGGCGGCTTCTTTCCAGGCAAGACCGCAGAGACGAGGCAGGCAGCAATTGATGACAACCGCCGCTGTATCGAGCAGGCGCATGCTTTGGGCGCTCCGCTGATTGTGCTGGTCTGCGGTGCGGTGCCGGGGCAGCCGCTGGAGGAGTCGCGCAAACAGATCGCCGATGGCATCGCCGCGGTATTGCCCGATGCTGAAGCGGCGGGAGTTAAGCTGGGCATTGAGCCGCTGCACCCGATGTATGCGGATGACCGCAGCGCGGTGAACACGATGCGCCAGGCCAATGACATCTGCGACGCGCTGGGATCACCGCCGATGCTCGGCATCGCCGCCGACGTGTATCACATCTGGTGGGATCCGGAGCTGGAGCATCAGATCAGCTTCACAGCGGCGCAGGGACGACTGTTCGCCTTCCACATCTGTGACTGGAAGACGCCCACCACCGACCTGCTCAATGACCGCGGCCTGATGGGCGAGGGCTGCATCCCGATCCGGCAAATCTCTGACTGGGTGGACGCCACCGGCTTTAGCGGACATCGCGAGGTGGAAATTTTCTCCAACCGCTACTGGGCGATGGATCAGGACGAGTGGTTGACGAAGATCACAGGGGCTTATCGCGAGCTTTATCGCTGACCGGTTTTTGATCTTAATCGCACATGCATTTCTTTTGCTGAAATGCCAGCGCCCCGCGCGCTGTTAGAGCAGGCCGACCATGAGACTCCTCCTCCTCGCCTCCCTGCTGGCCTTTGCCACGACGCTGCCAGCCGCTGACAAGCCGAATGTCCTCATCTTCCTGGCTGATGACATGGGCTGGGGCGATTTGTCCGTGAATGGCAATCCGAACCTGCGGACGCCGAACATTGACTCGCTGGCGCGCGACGGGGTGCGGCTGGACCGGTTCTTTGTCTGCCCGGTGTGCTCGCCGACACGGGCGGAGTTTCTGACCGGGCGGTATTATCCGCGCGGCGGTGTCAAAGGCGTCTCGACCGGCCAGGAGCGGCTGAACCTGGATGAAAAGACGCTGGCGGATGCCTTCAAGGCGGCAGGTTATGCGACGGGCGCGTTTGGCAAATGGCACAATGGCAGCCAGTGGCCGTATCACCCAAACGCGCGCGGCTTTGACGAATACTACGGCTTCACCTCCGGCCACTGGGGCGAGTACTTCGACCCGCCGCTGGAGCACAATGGGCAGCCGGTGCGCGGGAAGGGCTACATGACTGATGTGCTGACGGACAAGGCGCTGGAGTTCATCGCCAGCAACAAGGAGAAGCCATTTCTCTGCTATGTCCCCTACAACGTGCCGCACAGCCCGTGGGCGGTGCCGCAGACGGATTGGGAGCGCTTCAAGGACAAGCAGGTGGCGACAACGATGCGCGAGGGCGACAAGCAGCGCGAGGTGCTGGACGAGACGCGCTGCGCGCTGGCTATGGTGGAGAACATGGACGCGAACATCGGGCGCGTGCTGCGCGCGCTGGAGGAGATGAAACTGGCGGAGAACACCATCGTCGTCTTCTTCACCGACAACGGACCGAACACCCTGCGCTGGAACGGCGGCATGAAGGGCAAGAAAGGCGGCACGGACGAGGGCGGCATACGCTCCCCGTGCCACATCCGCTGGCCGGGCAGGGTGCCAGCAGGGCGCGTGGTGCCGCAGATCGCCGGGGCGATAGACCTGCTGCCGACTTTGTGCGCGCTGACCGGTGTGCCGCGCGCGGGGGACAAGCCGTTGGATGGGCGCGACCTGACGCCGTTGTTCAGTGGGGAGAGCACCGCCTGGGCAGACCGCATGATCTTTTCCACCTGGGGGCCAAACGTGAGCGTGCGCACCCAGCAGCACCGCCTGGACAGCACGGGCGCGCTTTTCGACATGATCGCAGACCCGGAGCAGACGAAAGACATCGCCACAGAACGACCAGAAGTGGCGCTGCACCTGGGCAATGCCCTGAGCGCGTGGCGGAAGGAAGTGCTGGGGGATGCCGCGCCGCTGGTAAAGGGCAAAAGCAAGGCCAAAGACGGCAAGGGCAACGCCGTGGACGCGCGCCCAATCCCCGTGGGCTACCGCGAATTTCCCCGCACGCCGCTGCCCGCGCGCGATGGCGAGCCGCGCGGCGGGGTGCGGCGCAGCTCCGGCGCGCCGAACTGCTCCTACTTCGTGAACTGGACTGGCAAGGAGGACAGCATGGTCTGGAAGCTGGAGGTGAACACGGCGGGCGACTACGAGGTGGAAATCCTCTACACCTGCCCGGAGCATGATGCCGGGGCGACGGTGGAGCTGGGCTTCAAGGACAGCCGACTGACAGGAAAGGTGGCACCGGGATGGGATCCGCCGCTTTACACGAACCAGGACACGATCCCGCGTCCCGCAGCAGAGTCATCAATGAAGGAATTCCAGACGCTGAGCCTAGGCACCCTGAAGCTGGAGGCGGGCACAGGCGAGCTGACCCTGCGGGCGCTGGAGGTCCCCGGAAAGAGCGTGATGGATGTGCGGCAGGTGAACCTGATCTTGAAGTAAAGACTGTCTGCCAGGAAAGCATTTCCCAAACAAGTTGTGTGTCAATTTCCTGGCTTGCCACGCGCAGGGGCCTACCGCTAAATCTTGAGCACCATGCGCTCCCTGTGCCACCCCTTCCTCCTGCCGCCTACCTGGTATCTGCCGATGGTGCAGATCGCTGCCCTCAGCTTCACTTCGTTGCTCTCTGCGCAGACCATCGAAGTGCCGAAGTCGGCTGATGCGGGCCTGGAGGTCACTCTTTTTGCTGCGGAGCCGATGATCCAGCAGCCGATCGGCTGCGCTTTTGATAGGCACGGGCGGCTGCTGGTGATCGAAAGCCACACGCACTTCCGGCCCAAGAACTGGCAGGGGCCTGAGCATGACCAGATCGTGATCCTGACAGATACGGACGGCGACGGTGCGGCGGACAGGCGCGAGGTGTTTTTTGACCAGACGGACATGACGATGGACATCGCCACGCATCCTGATGGCGCGATCTACCTGTCCACGCGCAATGAGATACTGCGCCTGCGCGATGATGACGGCGATGGTAAGCCCGAAAAGGTGGAACGCCGCCTCGTGTGGATGGAGACAGCGGGCAATTACCCGCACAACGGTCTCAGCGGCCTGGCCTTTGATGCCAAAGACGGGCTGTACTTCGGCATGGGGGAGAACCTAGGCGCGGCCTACACGCTGACCGGTAGCGATGGCAGTAGCGAGGCCGATGAGGGCGAGGGCGGCAATGTCTGGCATGTGACGCGCGACGGCGGCAGGCTGAAACGCAGCGCCACCGGTTTCTGGAATCCCTTTGGCGTGTGCCTGGACCCGTGGGGGAATGTCTTCGCTACGGACAATGACCCTGACTCGCGTCCGCCCTGCCGACTGCACCACATCATCCCCGGCGGGGACTACGGCTACCAGTTCCGCTATGGCCGCACGGGGCTGCATCCCTTCATCTCCTGGAATGGCAGCCGCCTGGGCACGCTGCCGATGCTGGCTGGCACGGGCGAGGCACCCTGCGATGTGCTCTTTTATGCAGGCGCGGCGCACCCGCAGTATCGCGGCCTGCGCACGCCGTGGGCGGGCACGCTGTTGGTGGCCTCGTGGGTGGACCACCGGATTGAAAGTCACGCGCTGACACCGGGGCAGGGGACTTTTTCCAGCAAAATGCAGCCGCTGCTGACTGGCGGTGCCGACTTCAAACCAGTGGCGATGGCTGTGGCTGCTGACGGCACGCTTTTTGTCACCGATTGGGTGAAGCGCGACTACGAACTGCATGGCAAAGGCCGCGTCTGGCGGGTGCGTGCCAAAGAACCCGCCGCTGTGGATGCCATGCTGGCGCAGCCCTATGCCGCCGATGCTGCGACCAAGCTGCGCGTGCGCATTGAGGAGGGGCAGTCCCCCACGCTGGATGAGGCGCTTGATTGGCTTCAGCAGAGTGATCCTTATCTGCACGCTGCGACCATCGAGCGCCTGGCCAAGGAGCCTTTGCTGGTCCAAGAACTGGCCGCGCAGACCTTGCCAGAGCCGCAGCAGCGTGCGGGCGTGCTCATCGCCACCCGCCGCGGCCTGCAGCGCGAGGGCGTGCTGGTCATGCCGCAGGGTTTTGTGCGGCTGCTGGAGCGCTCGCTAAAGGACGCCGACCCGCGTGTAGTTCTGGTGGCCCTGCACTGGGTTTCTGATGCCCGCTTGCGCACCTTCCGCCAGGCTGTGGAGCTGGTGCTGGCAGACGCAGCAGTGACGCCGGACATTTTTTATGCGGCGCTCACTACCCTGGTGCGGCTAGAGTCCGCCACTGCCACGGAAAATGACCTCGTGAAGCGGCTAAAGGACATCATCGCCGATCCGCAGACTGATGCCGCGCGTGCGCGCATGGCCGTGGCGGTTTTGCCCGGCGTGGACCGCTTCCTGACTGTGGCCGAGGTTCATGCGCTCATTAGCAAGGCGGAGCCGGAGATGGCGGCATGGTTCACGCGCCTGCTAGGTCTCATGCGCGACCCCGCACGGCAGCCGCTGCTGCGGGCGCTTTTTAGCGACTCGAAACAGCCCACCGCCGTGCGCGCCGCTGCGCTCGCCCACCTGGAGCTGAAGCCGGAGGACAATGCAGCCCTCGTGCAGGCCGTTGCGGTGGATGATGCCACGCTGCGGCGTGCAATCGTCCATGCCTTGGTCGGCATGACCACCGTCCCGCCTGCCGTTCTCAGTGCCCTGGAGGCGGTGAAATCAGATGAGCTGGCCCCGCTGCTGGCCCGCCTTTCTGGCAAAGCATTCTTCTCGGAAAAGCGCCCCGCCTTCACCGACATCCCCGGCTGGAAGAGCTTACTTGCCGCAGTCCCGGGAGTGCCGGATAAGGAGCAAGGGCGCGAGGTTTTCCTTTCCCCAAAACTCGGTGCCTGCGCCACCTGCCACCGCATGGAGGGCCTGGGTAGCCCGGCGGGGCCGGACCTCAGCAGCATCCACAGCACCGCAGCACCAGACTATGTGCTGACCTCGCTGCTGAAGCCAAATGCCAACGTGTCCCCGCAGTTCGTCTGCTTTATCCTCTCCACGGCAGATGGGCAAAAGCGCGTCGCCTTCCAGCTCGGCGAACGCGGCGGCACGCACACCTACATTGACCTCGCAGGCGCGACCTTTGAGGTGAAGATCGAAGACATCGTGCGCCGCGACCAACTGCCCGTCTCCATCATGCCAGAGGGCATCCCCGCCCGCTTGACGGATGTGGAGGTGCGCGACCTGCTGGCCTACCTGGGCGGACTGTGAGCTGCGCGTGACTTGAGCATCCTCGTTCTGCCATCCTGGGGGTTGCAAAAACAGTTGCCAGTCGGCTAAGCGGCACTACCCCATGATCCTGCCATGATCGTAGCACCCAAGATTCGAGGATTCATCTGCACCACCGCACACCCGGAGGGCTGCGCCCGGCACGTCGCGCAGCAAATTGCCGTTGTGAAAAGCGGTGGCCTAATCGCCGAGGGGCCAAAGAAGGTTCTCGTCATCGGTGCTTCTACTGGCTACGGCCTCGCCTCCCGCATTGCCGCTGCCTTTGGGTCGGGTGCTGCCACCCTGGGCGTGTTCTTTGAGCGACCGGCTGAGGGCGACCGCACCGCCACTGCCGGTTGGTACAACTCGGCGGCGTTTGAAAACGAAGCCCGCGCTGCTGGTCTCTATGCCCGCTCTTTCAATGGCGATGCCTTTTCTTCTGAAATGAAGGCCACCGTCATCGCCGCCATCAAAGCCGATCTCGGCCAGGTGGACTGTGTCATCTACAGCCTCGCCTCCCCGCGCCGCACGCACCCGCAGACGGGGGAGGTCTTCAAGTCCGTGCTCAAGCCCATCGGTCAGAGCTACACGAATAAGAACCTCAATACCGGCACCGGCGTCGTCAGTGAAATCACCATCGAGCCAGCTAGCGAGGATGAGATCGCCCAGACTGTCGCCGTCATGGGTGGCGAGGACTGGGAGATGTGGATGGGCGCGCTGGACGCGGCTGGTGTGCTCGCCGAGGGCGTCCAGACGGTGGCCTATTCTTACATCGGCCCGGAAGTCACCTGGCCCATCTACAAAAACGGCACCATTGGCCGCGCCAAGGAGGACTTGGAGCGCGTGCAGAGGGCGCTGGATGTAAAGCTGGCCCCCATCCAGGGCAAAGCCTGGGTCTCCGTGAATAAGGCGCTCGTCACCCAGGCCAGTTCTGCCATCCCGGTCGTCCCGCTCTACATCTCACTGCTTTACCAGGTGATGAAGGTAGAGGGAACGCACGAAGACTGCATCGAGCAGATGGACCGCCTTTTCCGCGACCGCCTTTACTGTGGCACCCCAATAACTGACGAGGCTGGCCGCATCCGTGTGGACGATCTGGAAATGAAGCCTGCTGTGCAGAAACTCATTGCCCAACGCTGGGCGGAGGTGAACACGGAAAACTTCCCCCTGCTGGGCGACTTCAGTGGCTATCAGTCCAGCTTCCTGCGCCTGTTCGGCTTCGGCCTCGATGGTGTGGACTACGAAGCGGAAACGGAACCCGCTGTTGACGTGCCTTCCCTCGTGTGATGGCTGGGAGATGACCTGTGACAAGCCCTCCTAAAGCGGATGAGTCCAGCCCGTGGCTGGTGCGCATTCCAGAGATATTTGCTGGCATCGCGGGAGAGGTGCTGCTGCACTTTGGGGCTGACTCCAGCACGCGGCTTGGGCATGACTACTACTTGATCAAAACAACGACCCCACAGGCCATCCGGCAGTCCGAGGCGGCGAAATTTGCGCGTTGGAACCTGCCAATGGACCACACCTGGCCGTGCAATGCACAGAAGATGGAAGGCTTCATCGAAAAGGCCGCGCAGACCTTGCTGAAAAAGTTCGGCGCACGCAAACCGCAGGCACTTTTCATCGGCCAGCTCAACCCTGGATCGCCGGACAGATATTACAAGAGCCTCGCCTCGAATCTGCGTGGACGCGCGCTGCAACTCTTTCCCCCGCTGAACGCAGCGACGGTAGAGGCGCAGGATCCTGCGGCAGAGACCTTGTTTTGCCTCGTGGGCAAAGAGGGGCTGTTCTGCGGGATGCAGAGTCCGCGTGACTCGAACGGCCTGTATGCTGGCGGCAGCAAGTACATGGACCAAGACGCGCCGGACACGATCAGCCGCGCAGGCGCAAAGATCGCTGAAGCGCTGCACTATCTGCTGCTCTACCGCCCGCCGCTGCTGGTGGGCAGTCATTGGCTGGAGTTGGGCGCGTGCCCCGGCGGCATGACCTCCGAGCTGCTAGCACGCGGGCAGCGCGTCACTGCCATTGACCGCGCGCCATTGGACAAGCGGCTTTATGGGCACCCTGGGCTGACTTTCATCCATGCCGATGTGGCCGTGTTTGATCCTGAAGCTGGCAAGCTCTTTGATGCGATCCTCTCCGACCTCAACGGCCCGCCGGAGGAGTCCATCGCCCATGTCATCCGCCTGCGGCACGCTTTAAAAAAGCACGGACTCATCGTCTTCACCCTGAAGCTGCCGCGTGTGGAGACTGTGGCGGAACCGTGCGCGTTGTTCCGCAGCATCGTGAAGACAGCCGGCGCCGCAGGGCTGCGCCTGTTCGCGCAAACGCACCTGACTTACAACCGCCACGAGTTCACTCTATTTCTTGAGAAGGTGCGGGCGTGACCTCCGCAGGCTTCTCTGGCACGAGCAGCACGGCTCCTTTCAGTAGGCGGCAAAACTCCTTCTTGGTGGCCTGATGAACCGTGCCTTCTTTGGAGGCGGGGTTCATCATCAGCTTATACTCAATGGCGTGTCGCGCCCACTTCACGATGCGCAGGTACTGCCCGCCCTGCTTCCAAATCTGTCCCTGTTCCAGCTTCATCACCATCTTTAGCACCCTGCGCCTGCTTGTGCCAGGTGGAAGCTGAGGAGGGGGCGGAGTCCAAAGTCTGATTTCAGCTTTTATTCATCATTCAGATTCGCATGACGCAGGATATTCTTATTGCCTGGCAGCTTCCTTTGGAGGTAAAACGACAGCTTTGCCCGCCCGGTATTCATCCCATCTCACTTCCCATCTTCCCTTATGGCCTCGCTCGAATCTATGCTCGCCAAATTTGAAAAAGCCTCGCTGCCGGAGTTGCGGCAGCATATCCGCAATGCCAGCCGGGAGGAGGCAGTGGCCCTGCGCGCGTGGCTGGGCGGCACGCGCTATGAGCGGATGCGGCGTCTGGTGCTGCGACAAGGGGCGGCCCGAGGTGGGCGTGTGCGGGGAGTGAAAAAGGGCAATGTGGTCGTGCTGCACGGCATCATGGGTGCGGAGCTTTCGGTGATGGAGGGAAAGGACAGCGGGGTGATCTGGGTGCGACTTTGGAACATGCTGCGCGGACGCATCAAGGATCTGGAGATGCGCAACGGCACGCCAGTGAAGCCCTCTGGCGCTACGAACATGCTGCGCAAGTATTACCTGGAGGCGCTGACGGTGCTGGACGATGGCTGGAATGTGCAGCCTTTTTGGTATGACTGGCGCGCAGACCTGGACCAATCAGCGGATGCCCTGCGCAAGTCCATTGACCGCTGGTTTGGCAAGGATGAGCCGGTGCATCTGGTGGGGCACTCGATGGGTGGGTTGGTCTGCCGCACCTACATTCAGCGCCATCCTGCGCGCTGGGGGAAGGGCGGCCATCTCATCATGCTGGGCACGCCGAACCACGGCTCATTCGCCATCCCGCAGGTCATCACCGGTGCGCACAAGATGGTGCGCAAGATCGGCGTGTGGGTGGACCAAGTCCACAGTGTGGATGAGCTATCGCGCATCCTGAATACCTTCCCCGGGTCGCTGCAAATGCTGCCCTCTCCCATTGTCATGCCGGCGATGGAGCAGATGTACAAAGCAGGCACCTGGGCGGGACGGAATGTGACGCAAGCGCTGCTGGACCGGGCACTGAAGCACCACGAGACGCTCCAGCCGGTGGTGGATGTGGAGCGGATGATCTACATCGCCGGTTCCAGCTTTGACACCGCGCATGACGTAGGGGACTGGGGGCGGCTGGATAATCTGGATGGCTACCAGCACACGCCTGCGGGGGATGAGACAGTGCCGCACAGGCTGGGGCTTTTGGAAGACAGCAGCGGTAAGCGTGTGCGCACCTGGTATGCGGCGGTGCAGCATGGGGAGCTGGCCAATAACGAGGAGGTCATTGGCGCGGTGGACAATTACCTCACCACGCTCAAGGAGCATGGCACAGGGGAGATCGCACGACTGTCCACGCAGCCCATCGGCGTAGAGCGCCGCCTGACTCGTGGCGAGTCCACGGCTAGGACGATGCGGATTCAGCAGTCTGTGGAGGCGGAGGTGGCGGAGTTCGCTGCGCTGCTGCCCCGGACGCGCAGCACGGTCAGGGATGCGGGGCGGACCCTGGAGACGCTGCGTGCGGAGGATCATGTGCTGCGCGGCTTTCTCGGCGGCTGCACGACGGCAGAGGCAGCCAGCGCATCTGCGGAGCAGTCCCCGCCGCAGACACCGAAGGTGAAAGGGCGTCCTCGTCGCACGATCACCATTCGCCTGGGCGTCAGCCGGGGCAGCATTGAAGAAGCCAAGGCAGGGCGCGGTGAGGCCGCAGTCACCGCGTATAGTGCAGGTCATTATGATGGAGTGGAGCCGCAGATGGGGGAACTCGCGCTCGACCGCATGGCCAGCGCTGCCCTGAGCCTGCCAGAGGGGCAGCTCATCCTCACAGAAATGACGCGCCGTGGCACGCTGCCGGGTGGTCTGGGCCGCACGACGATGGTTCCGCTGCCCGATGGGCGCAGAGTCGCGCTAGCGGGCATGGGGAGGCTGGGGGAGTTTGGTGGTGCTGAGTTGGCCGTTACAGTGCAGGAGTTGTGCTGGACGCTGGCGCATCAGGGTTGCAGGCATCTGCAAACCCTGCTCATCGGCGCGGGTAATGGCAACCTCAGTGCGCACCAGGCGCTGCGAGGCTGGGTGCGGGGGATCTTGTTCGCCGCGCGCCAGAGCAGTTCCCAACTAATCAGCATCACGTTTGTAGAGCGGTCCCCAGCGCGGTTCATCGAGATGGCGCGAAAGCTCGGCGAGGTGGTCAGTGAGGTTCTAGCTGGCGATGCAACGATTCGGCTGGAGGTGGTGCCCGTTTCTGAGCGCGAGATCGAGGCTGCCGCTGCGCAGCAACGCGCGCTTTGCCAGGAAAACTGTGAGGAGGAGGTGACCCGGCTACGAGAGGGCGCGGCCCCGGCGAGTAGCAGCCGGGTGAACCCCATCCGCATCACGGTGGCTAGGTCGCGGGATGGGTTTGAGTTCGGTGCCCTGACACAGGATGCCTCACAGCCGTTGCGCCCGGTGGACATGGACCCGCTGCTGGTGGAGGGCATTTCCCGCAGGCTCGTCGCTGAAACAAATGATCCGGTGAAGTGGGGCCGCTCCCTGGAGCGGCTGCTGATTCCGCGCGACCTGCGTGGCGTGATCTTCAGTTCCGTCCAGCCCGTGGTCATGACCGTGGATGCGACTACGGCGCGGGTGCCGTGGGAAATGCTGGTGCTGCCAGAGCGCGTGCAGCAGCCCAGTGGAGCGGCTGGCAGTAGCAGCAGCTTCAAGTCAGACTACTTCATCGGCACAGCAGAGGGCTACGGCCTGACCCGGCAATTGCGGACACGTTTCGCCCCTGTGCCGACGCCCGCTCCAGGCAAGAATGGAAAAATCCGCGTGCTGGTGGTGGCTGACCCGGCCGAGGACGCGCCGCTGGAGGGTGCCCAGGAAGAAGGCCGTATGGTGGCCGACTTATTCGAGGGGATCAATGTCGTGACCGGACCGCAAGGGCTGACGATTGAGGTGACGGCACTGATTGGCCCTGCGGAGGCCACGCGGGAGGATGTGGCAGCGCTGCTGCTCAACGAGAGCTTTGACATCCTGCACTTCGCTGGGCATTGCCTTTACGATCAGGGGAATCCCCGCCGCTCTGGCTGGCTGTTCCACGCCGGGCGTGATGAGCGTTTTACCGCAGCGGAGCTTTCTCGCGTGGACCGCGTGCCTGCCTTTGTCTTCTCCAACGCGTGCGAAAGTGGCATCACCCCTGACCGGCTAGATATTGCGAATCTGGCGCTGGGGCCGACTTTTGCTGAGTCGTTCTTTGAGCGCGGCGTGCGCAATCTCGTCTGCACCGCCTGGCCGGTGAATGACGCCGCCGCGCTGGCCTTTGCGCAGGTGCTCTATCAGCAGTTATTTACCGCTGTGCTACAACAGGGGCGGCCCCCAGTGCGGATGTATGAGGCCGCGCGTGCTGCCCGCGTGGCCTGTGCTAAAAGCGATCCGTTGACCTGGGGCGCTTACCAGCACTACGGCGATCCGTTGTTTGCCTTTGATACCGACACCATTCAAGATCGCAGGGGTTGAAACTACGGCGCTGTCGCCAAGAAACGATTTTTTGTCATGCCCCTTGACCCCGTCCTTGTAGATGCCGTGAAAACTGGTGAGTGCCTGCTGTTCATCGGCGCTGGCGTGCATTACCCACCATCGGACCCGCAGTCTCCCTTCCTAGTAGGCTACCCAGATGCGGTGCGCCCACCGCTGGGCAGTGAGCTGGCGCGGCGGCTCGCTGCCAGGGGCGGCCAGCCTTCCTACATCCAGCAGATGTTTCCCAACGAGGCTGGCTACGAGGGCAATCTGGCGCGCACCTCCGCCCTCTACGAAATCGCCCGGGGCCGCAATGACCTCGTGGCAGCGATCATCCAGGAAGTGGACGTGGGGAAAAAGCCCTCCGCCGCAGTAAAGGCACTTGCCGCGCTGCCTTTCCGCCTGATCGCCACCACGAACTACGACAAGCTGTTTGAAAAGGCGCTCGGGGTGCAAATGAAGGCACCTGTCCGCGATATTTACAATCCCAGCCGCAACCACACGACTACCATCGTCAAGACCCCCAAAGATCCCTCCGCGCCCGCTTTCTGGAAGATGCATGGCTGCGTGGACCATCCCGCCTCCCTGATCGTCACTGACGAGGACTACATCACCTTCATGACCCGGATGCGTGACCTGGAGCGGTACAACCCGGTGCCGCGACCCTTTCAAAACGCCCTGGTGGAGCTGCCTGCCTTATTCATCGGCTACAGCTTGGCGGACTTCAATTTCAGGCTGCTCCTACGCAATCTGCGCTACGGCTTCGACATCGGTGAGATGGTGCGCAATTATGCCGTCAACCCCAGGCCGGACCCCGTGGTGCAGCACGCTCTCAACGACCAGGTCCACTTCATCGTCGAGGATTTGTGGGCCTTCATTCCCAGTCTTTACCAGGCCGTTATCGGCCAGCCCATGCCGCTATGAGTGCTGCCCCCCCACCCGCCGCCGCCGCTCCTGTCACGGCTACTCCCCCTGCGCTGCTAGAGCCTTTCCGTGGCATTGACTCCTATCGTTACGCGGACCAGAGCATCTTCTTTGGGCGCGATGAGGAAGCGGAGGAACTCAACAGCATGATTCGTCGTTACCGGGGTGTCCTGCTTTATGGCATCTCCGGCTGTGGGAAGTCTTCCCTCATCAATGCGCGGTTGACGCCGGAGCTTTCCGCACGCGGTTGGGTGGTGGAAAGGCTCCGCGTCCAGGCCAAAGAGGGGCAGGAGATCGTGCTGAAGCGCGACAGTGGGGACGGGCGGCTACTGCCTTCCCTTATCGCCAAGACTAACCAAGAAAACGAGGCATTCTCTGCCGCTGAGTTGCTGGAGCGCATTCGCAAACTCGACCCCGCGAACCTGAGCGCCCGCCCGCTGCTTATCATTGACCAGTTTGAGGAGCTGGTGACGCTGTTTGACCTGGCACCCACCTCTCGTGAAAGCCGGATTCTGGCCCTAAAGCTCCAGGCGGGCCTCCTCAATGCGTTCTTTAGCCTCCTGCGCGAATCACTAGAACTACCCGTAAAGCTGCTGTTCGCCTTCCGCGAGGATTACCTGGCCAAACTGCGAGTGCTGACTGAACGCTGCCCGGAGCTACAGCAGCAGTCCGTGCGCCTGGAGCCGTTACTGCCAGAGATGCTGCCAGAGGTCATCACCGGACCGTTCCGTTCAGGCATTACTTTCGGGCGGGTTGCTTTCCCGGACACGCTGGTAAAAAAGCTGACCCATTTCTTCAATGAAGCCAGCCGTGGCGGGCCAGTGAAGCTGACGGAACTGCAAATTGTCTGCCTTTCCCTCTACCGCGCGGACCAGCCGGAAAAGCTGCTGGATATGCGCGGGATCAAAGGAGTGATGGAGGATTACCTGGAGAAGGCGCTGACGAGCGAACCGCCAGAAATCAGGCGTGCAGCCACCACACTGCTGACCCGCCTGCTGACACCAGCGGAGACGCGCAATGTCGTGTCACGCGATGATCTCATCGAGCAAGCAGTCGAGTCCAGGGTGCCAAAGGCAGTAGTGGAGGCCGCACTGGCCTGCCTGACAGATAAGCTCAAACTGGTGCGCGAGGAACTGCGCGGAGACACGCGGCTCTGCGAGATTGTCAGCGAGTTTCTAGTGCCCTGGATCCGCAAACAACGAGCCAAGCGCAAAGAGGAGGAGGAGCAGGCCAAGAAATACACTATCTTCACCATCGGCGCGTTGGTCATCGCCGTACTACTCGGGGCCTTCCAATGGCAGCGGAGCAAGACGGAAGAGATACAGACGCAGAAACTGCAATTGGAGGTACAGGGGAGCAAATTGGCCGAGCAGGCGATCTATATCGAGCGACTCAGCGCGGATCAAAAACTCGGCAGTCAGGAGAATGCGCGCACCATCGCGGCCTTGAGCAGTGAGAATCAGAGCCTCCGCGCTGGTCTCAAAGAACTGCAGGACAAGTTGCAGCAAAACGGCAAGCAACTCCAAGAGGAGACCAGCCGCCAAATCGAAACCTTGGCGGTGCAAAACGAGAGCCTGCGTGAGGGACTGACACGCGTGCGCGAAGCGCTCGTCTCCACGCAGACAGACATCGCCGAAACCGCGCAGATGGCAGTGCAGGGACTGGTAGAGAAATCCGAAGACAGCAAGAGCGCGCTCCTGGCCGTGCTCGGTGGGCATACAGAAGGAGTCAAACAGGCTGTATTTTCCAGTGACGGGCAATGGATCGCCACCGCAGGTGCAGACAAGCGCGTCGTCGTCTGGGGCGTGAACGGAGAGAAAAAGACCTTAGCAAATGGCAAGCCTTTTGATCTGCCGGGCACGATGGATCAAAAGGGACTCAACACTGTGGCCTTCAGCCCAGATGGGAAGTTTGTCTTTGCAGGCGGGTTTGACGCCAGTGTCAGCATGCTCTCCACAGAGACAGGGATTTCCCGCAAACTCGCCGCCCATCAGGGCACGATTATGCGCGTCATCTTTAGCCCGGACGGTCGCCTCGGAGCCACTGTCAGTGCCGATGGCACGGCTAAGCTGTGGGGGCCAAATCCAACGCAGGGCTGGCTTACCCCAGTATTACTCAATTCCTTCGTGCTGCCCCGCGCAGCAGATGCCACTCAAAAGGTGGTGACAACGGCTGCCTTTAGCCCAGACAGCAGCCGTTTCACTGCTGGTGGGGACGGTCATTTTGTCGGCGTCTGGCAGACGAAGATTCCCTTCAATCCAATCGCCAGCTTTCCAGGCGGGAACCCTAGCCTGTGCAAGGCACCTGTGCGCCGCCTGGTCTTTTCGCAAGATGGCAAGACCGTAGCCGCAGGTGCTGGAACCAAGGTACTAGTGTGGAGGGAAGGCAGCGAAATGCTGCGCCTTTTAGACAAAGGCAATGCCATAGGAGACGAGCACATCGGTGCAGTCTGGCAGGTAGCCTTCTGCCCTGCGGATAGTGAAGTGCTGGCTTCCATCGGCGCAGACGGAAGGTGTATCCTCTGGGATGTGCGGGATGTGCGGGATGTGAGCAGTCCGAAGGCCATTGGCAGCGTGGCCACGCAAATTCGCGGGCGACTGTTTGCGCTGGAATGGCAGCGGCAGTTTCTCGCTCTCGGTGGCGAGGACGGCTGGCTGGAAATCTGGGACATGAGCACCCCAGCGACCCCTAAAAAGCGCTTCTCCACCGCCGCCCATTCCGGCCCCATCTGGGGCATCGCCTTTAGCCCAGACCGTAAAATCCTGATGACCTACAGCGGGATGCTCAGAGAGAAGCAAGAACTGCCGAGTCCCAAAGGCGAGGCTGCTCACTGGTCCGGCAACTTGAATCTGACCCCCGATGGCAATGTCATGCTCTGGAATCTCGACAACGCCAAAGGCTGGCAGGAGAAAGCTGCGCACAGCTCAGCCAATTAAGGTAACCCGCCACCCTGAGTGATCCGTTTCTTGCATCGTGGGAAAAATTGGCTCAATAGCCACACATGCTTTCAGACAACTACCTCCCCATGACTGTGGCCGATGTGCGTGCGCTCCGGGACAGGCTGGTGGCGCAGAGAAAGAAGCTGGTGTTTACCAATGGTTGTTTTGACATCCTCCACGCAGGCCATGTGCGCTACCTGAACGCGGCCCGGGCGTTGGGAGATGCGATGGTCGTGGCGCTAAACTCGGATGCCTCTGTGCGCGAACTCAAAGGTCCGTCACGGCCTGTGAATCATGAGAAAGACCGTGCCGAGGTTGTTGCAGCGCTGCGTGCCGTGGATGCCGTGGTCATCTTTGGTGACAAGAGAGCCACTGCTCTCATTGAAGCCATCCGCCCCCACATTTATGCCAAAGGTGGTGACTATACGGTGGACTCGTTGAACGCGGAAGAACGCGCCGCTTTGGATGCCGTGGGGACTGCGATCCATATCCTGCCGCTGGTGCCGGGACGTTCCACCACTCGGACTATCCAGCGTATGACCGGCTCTGAGGAGGTGTCACAGCCGCTGCGGATCGGCGTGCTGGGATCGGGCGGGGGATCGAACTTCCGTGCGATCCTTAATGCCATCTCCAGCGGTGCTTTGAATGCCGAGGTCAGCGTGGCTATCTCTGACCAGGCGGACTCACGCTTCCTCCAGATCGCTAAAGAGGCTGGAATCCCTGCGCAGTTTGTGGATGGCGGCACGAATCCGCGCCGCTTTCATGAGGCTGCGCAAAAAGAAGTGGCCGGGCATCTCCAGCAGGCGGAAGTGGATGTCGTCGTGCTCGCAGGATTCATGCGCATCCTCAAGGAGCCAGTGCTGAGTTTGTATAAGGACCGCATCATTAACGTGCATCCGTCATTGTTGCCGAAGTTCAAAGGAGCGAATGCGCCGCAGATGGCGATTGAGGAAGGCGAAATCGAGACCGGCTGCACGGTGCATCTGGTCACGGCGGAGATTGATGCCGGGCGCATCCTGGCCCAGGCGGTCGTCCCCATTCTTGTCGGTGACACGCCAGAGGTTTTGCATGAACGCATCAAAAAAGAGGAGCATAAACTCCTGCCGCAGGTGCTGGCAAAGTGGCAGATAGCTTCCCCCTGAAAGCTGCTGCTTCAGGGAGCCTGCCTGCCAAACTTCCGCTCCAGTTCGCCTAACGACATCTGGATCAGTGTCGGGCGGCCATGCGGGCAGCAGTAGGGCATCTCGCAGGCGAACAAATCGTCCAGCAGCGCCTGCACCTCGGGCAGGGAGAGCTTGTCATTTGCCTTCACTGAATGGCGGCAGACGGTGGTGGCGATCATATCTTCGCCCAGTCTCAAGGCGGATGATTTGGAGCTGAGGCTTTGCAACTCCTCAATCACCTGGTCCAGCCAGGCCAGGGGATCGTCGGTCTTTAGGAACGTGGGCAGCGCTTCGATCTTGAAGATGTTTGGCCCAAATGGCTCGGCTTCAATGCCTAGCCGGGCGAGCGGTTCGAGGTGGCGCATGAGGATGTCCGCCTCACGCGGGCTGGTTTGTAGAGTTAGCGGCATGAGCAGCCGCTGGGAAGGCACGCCACCCTGCTCCATAGCCCGCCGCATTTTTTCGAAATTGACCCGTTCATGCGCTGCGTGTTGGTCCATGAGCACCAGCCCCTCCGCGCTCTCCATCAGCACATACAGCCGGTGCAGAATGCCGATGATGCGAAAGGAAGGCATCTGGGGTTTGGCATCCGAGGAAACTGGAACTGGTTGTGGCGCGGGCGCGGGTTGTTGCGTGGCGAGTGGTGCCGGGGTGGGTGGCTGTGGTTTTGTGGCTGCGCTGGTGACAGCAGCTACCGGAGCACTGAGAGGCAGCGGCTGCTGCCGTGGCACATCGGGAGACGGCTGTAGCTGGACAGGCGGGCGCGAAACGGCGTGCCCTTCCGGCAGCTTCGTGGTCGTGCCCAGAGCCTGACTGACTGCTCTGGCGACGGCATCCCGGACCGCAAAGCCATCGTGAAAGCGCACCTCCCGTTTGGCGGGATGCACATTGATGTCAAAGGCATGGGCATCCATTTCCAGGAACAGAAAAGTCACTGGATATTGCCCTTTCATTAGCGTGGTGTGAAAGCCCTCCCGCAGGCCATAATTGATGGACGAACTTTCGATAGGACGCCCATTGAGGAAGGTGATTTGCTGCTGCCTGCTGGACCTGCTCAATCCAGGGCCGCCGATGTAGCCCCAGACGGTGATGCCCTGAAAAGCGAGCTTTTTCACCTCGATCAAGCGCGCCGCCAGTTCGTCGCCTGACAGTCCCCGGATGCGTTCCAGCACGCTCTGCGCCATCGGTAAGTGAAAGGCAGCCGCGCCATCCCGGACCAGCGTGAATGCCACAGCGGGATTGGCGATGGCGTGCAGGCGGAACTGCTGCTCAATGTGCGCGTACTCGGTGGACTCGGTACGCAGGAACTTGCGCCGGGCAGGCACATTGAAGAAAAGCGACCGCACTTCAATGACTGTGCCGGGTGCGCCGCCATGATCTTTGACCGCAGCTAGTTTACCGCCCAGGATTTCCACCTCCGTGCCACTGAGTGCCGCAGCCTCGCGCGTGGCAAGGCGGAAGCGCGAGACGCTGGCGATGCTCGGCAGCGCCTCCCCGCGAAATCCAAAGGTCTGGATCGCCGCGAGATCCTCTTTGGTCCGAATTTTGCTAGTCGCATGTCTCTCAATGCAAAGCAGCGCATCCTCCCGATCCATTCCAACGCCATCGTCCGTGACGCGCATCAGCGCAGTCCCGCCGCGCTGTACCTCCACCGTGATGTGTGAGGCGCCTGCGTCCAGGCTGTTTTCCACCAGTTCGCGGATGACCGCTGCAGGGCGCTCCACAACCTCGCCAGCAGCCACCTGGCTGGCGAGTGAGTCGGAGAGAATGCGAATTTTCGACATGAACTGAAAAAAGAGCAGGAAGTGCGTGCGTAATCCATGCATGGGAAGCGCGGCGCTGAAAAGGCGGCATCCAGCTTTCACCTCACAATTCCTCAATCCCAACACAAACGTCCTCGCCCCTATGATTTCGCTGACGGCCAGTGCCTCTGCACACCTTCTCGGTCTTTTGATGGAGAAGGATGTCATGCCGGGGACAGGTCTGAGGATTCAGGTGGAAAAGGGCGGCTGTGCTGGCTGGCAATACACGATGCGCATAGACCAGCCCAGGGAGGGAGACGAAATCTTCACCCAAGACGGCGTTTCCCTGATCATTGATCCAGGAAGCCTTGCGTACCTGGATAGCAGCCGTATTGATTATGTGGAGGCATTGAACGACTCAGGCTTCCGGGTGGAGAATCCGAACGCAGCGCGCAGTTGTGGCTGCGGAACCTCATTTGAACCCCTTTCAGACGGTTAAATAGTTGGTCAGCAACGTTTTTGCCAACTTGTTCACAAAAATTGCTTTTCTTTTTTTCCTAAGCCAGTAAAATTTATCCAGTAGTTCATTCTAATTTTAATAACTTTCTCATAATTGCTATGCATGTTCGATTTCTGAGCGACGGAAGCGAGTACCGTTCATACGGCGGCGGAAACTTCTCCAGGAAAAAGGAGGGGGGAGGTATCTTTTGGTGGGCCATTTTGATCACTTTACTGATGGGGGCAGCTACATTCTGCTGGTTCTTCAGCATCATGGTCTTTGCCCACCCGGAAAAGCCCTTCAACTACAAGATACTGGCCAAGTTTAACAAGCTCGACCCCTTGCGCCCATATACATCTTACACTGTGCCTACCGGCAAGTTCCTCACCGCACGAGACATGCTTACCGAGTTCTTCCCGTATTCCAGCGAGCAGATCGCCGTGCGCAACGACGTACTCAAGCGCTCCTACATCCGCAACCACAACCACGAGCAGCCCACATACATCAAGGGCAGTTTCCAAATCCTCAGCATACGCCGCCTCACTCCCTCAGATGTAGTGATGAAAGGGTGGATAGTCCGCGCGCGCGCCTCTGATCTTGAGGACGTGGATGTTGAGATCATCATGCCTGGTCTGACTGTTGAGACGGAGCCATTCACAGTTGGTGAAAGCATTTCTCTTGACCAAAGGCAGTGCGCCTCCGCGTTGCATGTGCAGCGCATGGATGCCGACCGCATCTGCGTCACGGTCGTGCCGCTGGCCTACACCGGCTTTGTTTCAAAGAATGCGGGCACGCTGGTACTGACTCCTCCTGATCGGCTCAATCTTGACGCCTACTGGCCGATTACGCGTGATGCGGCGGGATCTCCGAATGAGAGCGGCCAGCAGGTTGCCGTGAAGAGCTGAGCCTGACCACATTCTATAAACTCGCCAAACAAAAAGCGCCGCAGTTAAAACTGCGGCGCTTTTTGTTTGGTGGGCTCACATCCTTTCCGTCGTGCGGATGCCCAGCAGGCCCAGCCCGGTCTTTAGCACCCGGCTTGTTGCCTCGCACAATGTTAGGCGTGTGTTTCTCACCGCGCCCTCGGCACGCAGCACGGGGCAGGCTTCATAAAAGCTGTGGTAGGTGTCGGCAAGCTCGTAGAGATAGCCTGCTAGCAGGTTCGGGCGATGATCTCCCAGCACGTCATGCGTAGTCTCGGCGAACTGCGCCAGCTTGATCGCCAGGGCGCGTTCGGCAGGTTCGGTGATTGTCAGATCACTCGTTAGCTCAACATCGCCTTCCAGCTTTCTGAAGATGCTGCGCGTGCGGACGTAGGCGTTGATGAGATAGGGCGCGGTGTTCCCCTGCAGCGCCAGCATCTTGTCCCAACTGAATTTGTAGTCGGTCATGCGGTGCTGACTCAACTCCGCATACTTCACGGCACCGGTGCCGATAATGTCGGCGATCTGGTCCTTCTCATCGTTGGTTAAGCCTTCGCGCTCCTCCACCACGGCGCGCGCGCGTTCATAGGCTTCATCAAGCACTTCGATGAGGCCCACGCTCTCGCCCGAGCGGGTTTTGAACATCTTGCCGTCCTGGCCCAGGATGCTGCCAAAGGAGATGTGAACCATGTGCGTGGTCTGGCCGCGCTTCCGCGCCACCTCAAAGAGCTGACGGAAGTGCAGCTCCTGCGGCGCGCCGACCACATACCAGATTTCATCGGCCCGCCATTCCGCGATGCGGTGGTCAATCGTCGCCAGGTCTGTGGTGGCGTAAAGGAAACCGCCGTCGCTCTTGCGGATGAGGCAGGGTTTGTCGGACAGCTCCGGCACATCGCGGAAGAAGATGCACACGGCCCCTTCGCTGATCTCGGCGATGCCGCTGCCCAGCAGCGCATCCACCAGCGGGGCCAGCTTGTCGTTGTAATGGCTCTCGCCCAGGAAGTGATCGAAGTGGACGTCGAGCTTCCCATAGATCGTGCGGAGTTGGTCCAGGGACAGGGCGACGCAGCGCTTCCAGATATCTAGATTCTCCGCATCTCCCTGCTGCAGCTTCACCAGTTCGAGGCGGCAGGTGTCCAGCACCGCAGTGTCAGCCTTCGTCTGTGCATTTACCGCCTTGTAAACGCGCACAAGCTCCTGGATCGGATCCTTTTCCAGAGCCGCGCTGTCCAAGATGGTCTTCCATCCGTAAAGTATCATGCCAAACTGCGTGCCCCAGTCGCCGATGTGATTGTCTGTGATGACCGTGTGGCCGACGAAGCGCGCCACACGCGCCAGGCAGTCGCCGATGAAGGTGCTGCGGATGTGCCCCACATGCATGGGCTTGGCGATGTTTGGCGCGCAGAAATCCACCACGATGCGCTGCGGCTTCTCGACGGGGGGCACGCCGACGTGATCCTCTTTGACGATCAAGGTCAGATGCTGTGCGAGCGCCTCACCACTGAGCGTGAAGTTCAGGAAGCCGGGGCCGTCAATGCTGACCTTCGCGCACAGGTCGACGACATCCAGCTTGTCCACGATCTGCTGCGCCAGCGCGCGCGGGTTGGACTTGAGCTGCTTTGCCAGCGTCATCGCCGCATTGCTCTGATAGTCCCCAAAGCGTATGTCGGAGGCGATGCCCACCGTGGGCAGAAAGCCCTCCGGCAAGGCAATGCCAGCGGCGGTGAAAGCAGCCTGGAGACGGGCGGTGAGGACGGTGCTAAACATGTGGCGGTGAAGATAACGACGAATGGCGATTGTCGAATGATGAATCTCTCTCCCGTTGCAGCCGTAGTCATCCGCGCTCTTTGTCTGCGAATGCGACTCCTCCTCTGCGGCCTACTTTTGAGCGGATGCACCGCGCCTCCGCCGGGCAGCTTCACCAACTCCCACGGCATGAACTTTGTGCGAGTGCCTGGGGTGGTGCCACTGGTCTGCACGCACGAAACGCGGGTGCGTGACTACCGGCGCTTCGTTCAGGAAACCGGCACCGATTGGCCTGAGGTGGACTTTCATCAGACGGGCGATCATCCTGCGGTGAATGTGAGCTGGCGGGATGCGCAGGCTTTCTGTTCTTGGCTGGGGCGGAAAGAAGGACGACGCTATCGTCTGCCCACCGATGCGGAGTGGAGCGTCATCGTCGGCATTCGTGACCTGGAGCCGCGCGGCATCGCACCACAGGCTCAGCCTATGCTGCCTGGCTGGCATCCGTGGGGGCGGCGGCCATTGTTTCATCGTGCGGGCAATTACTGTGATGCCGCTTTTGGCCGTGAATACGGCCAGGGCTATGAGGCGCGCTGGCTGCCGGACTACGATGACGGCCATGCCGCCACTGCTCCGGTTGGCAGTTTTCCACCTGACAAGCATGGTCTGCATGACTTGGGCGGGAATGTCTGGGAATGGTGTGAGGACTGGCACGATGCGCCCAAAAACACCCTCAAGGTGCTGCGTGGTGGCTCGTGGCGCACGGGGAACCCAGACCGCCTGCTATCCTCCTACCGCGGCCCGGACCCGCCTGGCTGCCGTCTGGACAGCGCGGGTTTCAGGCTAGTGATAGAGCCGTAAATGAGGAAAAATCCACCTCAATTTGTTAGACTGCGGCGGCTGTAAAAAAGGGTTCCTCGGGCAAAAAGTTGGGAATGGAAAGGTCGAAGTAGTGGGGTAGGAAGGCTTGGTGAAAGACACCGATTTATATCAGCTGATCGGGCTGAGCAAGCCCAGGCAGGTTCGTGAAGTGAAGCTGGAACTCGACAAGCAGCGCGTGACGGTGCGCATCGAATGCGATGATGGCGTGGTTTGGGGCGAGCCGAGCACTGGCGAACGCGCCTATGTCCACGGCTGGAGCAAGCGTCAGTTGAGACACCTGGACATCTTGCCAGTTCGAGACGGTGGTGGAGGCGGAGGTCCCCAGCATGAAGCATGCCGGTGGGCTGGTGGAAGAAGTCGCCGTGCCCTGGGCCGAGAGTTACAGTCGGCTGAGGAAGCAGATGGAGGCCTTCGTCATCCGGGTGCTCCAGGCAGCCAGCAGCGTGCAGGAGACGGCCAACCTGCTGGGCATGGGCTGAGAGCAGGTCAACCGCATCATGAAGCGTGCCGTGGAAAGAGGACTGCGTTCGGCATCGCTACGCTCGCCTCACTGCGTAGCCCCCAAAGGCGTCCATCGCAAGGCTAAAGCCTTTTACAGAACAAACTTTACACCCCCATGCAACAATTCCGACACGCGATCGACGCCGAATTGGAGATGGCAGGAACCTAGCGCGCTAAAGGCACCCATGCCCTACCGCCATTTCAAGGTGCCCTTCTCCGGCGGGGAAATCGAGGCTGCCATGACCAGCTTCCTCCACTATCACGCGTGCTGAAGCTCGAGAAGCAGTACGTGGCCGCAGGGCTGCTCACCCATGCGCTTTGTCCACTCTCACGACAGTGCGCTTGCTCGTGGTGATCTTCTCCGTCTTCGGGACTGATTTCTTGGTTTTACCTTTGGCGATAGGTTCAGCGGCTTCGGAATTGGTATTTTCGGCAGTCTTGCCATTCTTCGGCTTAGCGGCTTCCTTCTTTACTGCCGCTGGCTTATCCGGCGCATCCTTTGCAGTATCTTCGGTCTTCTTTACTTCGGCGACCAGAGGTGCAGTGGGTGCATCCTCAGACTCTACTTTGGGTTCTTCGATCGTCTTGCCCTTCGGCAGGTGGCCCTTTGTCACGATCACTTTAGCACCGATGCTGACATCGTTGAAGACCTCCACCACATCCTTCATGCCCATGCGCACGCAGCCATAGCTGGCGGGCGTGCCCAGGCGGCTCTCCTCCGGCGTGCCGTGGATGTAAATGTAGCGGTTCATGGCGTTGCGGTTACTGCTCTCCATGCCGCGCAGCCAGAGGATGCGGGAGACGATGGGGTCGCGTCCGGGGGCGTTGGGCTTCAGCACCTCGCCATTCCATGAGCGGCTTTTCAGCACCGCGCCGGGAGGCAGGCCGTGGCCGATCTTGGCGATCACCTCATGCTTACCCAGCGGCGTGCAGCAGCTTCCCGGCTTGTCACCCAGGCCAAACTTCGAGGTGGAAATGACGAACTGCTTCTTGAGTTGGCCCTCAGAATAAAGGCCCATTTTCTGATCCTGAACGCTAACGATGACTTCTGACTTCGGTGTGGAGGTGCAGTTCGTCATGAGCACGCCTGCGACCACCGCCAGGACCAGCCTGGATGCCACCGGCAGAGCAGCGCGCGCTGCTTGAGGGGAAAGGAGGATTGTGTGCATTTGCTTGTATATTTAATCTAAGTTAAGTAATTCCGCAATCTTCAACTCAACAAACCTGCGGTCTCATTCTCATTCATGTGAGGTACCAGACTCATTTCCCGGCAGAATGCAACGCAGATGGCCTGCCAAAGTCACGAAGATTTTGCCGCACGACTGCCGGGTTTGTCTTTCCGCGCTTCCTGCCCATGATCGCCGCATGACCCGCGAAGCCGCTACCCAGATACTCGAACGAATCGCCCTCCTGCTCGAACTCAAGGGCGAGAACCCTTTCAAAATCCGCGCCTATAAAACTGGTGCCGAGGTGGTGGAAAGCTACGCCGGGGACATCATGCAACTCGCTGCCGAAAACAAACTGGCAGGCATCAAAGGCATCGGCGACGCGCTGCGGGACAAGCTGCACGAGATGGCCACCACGGGCCGACTGGAGTTTTATGAAAACCTGCGCGTTGAATTCCCGGAGACACTCTTTGAGCTTTTCGAGGTGCAGGGACTCGGCCCGAAAAAGATCGCCGCGCTTCATTCCGAGATCGGCGTCGCCTCCATCGCTGATCTCAAGCGCGCGTGCGAGACAGGCACAGCGGCAAAGCTGAGCGGTTTCGGCGAGAAGACCGTGGTGAAAATTCTCGAAAGCCTCGCCTTCCGTGAGCAGCACGCCTCAGAGTTCCGCGTGGACCAGGTTTATGGCCTTGCGCAGACGATCTTGGAAGCGCTGCGCGACCACCCCGCCGTCTCACGCGCCGAGGTCTGTGGCAGTTTTCGGCGCGGCAAGGAGGTCGTGCATGACCTGGACTTCCTCTGCGCCACCAAGCAGCCGGAGGAGGTCATCGCCCACTTTGTTAAGCTGCCAGCCGTGGAGAAATTAATCGCCCAGGGCGGCACCAAGGCCAGCATTCACACCGCCAATGGAGTGCAATGCGACTTGCGCGCCGTCAGCAGCAAGGAGTTTCCTTTTGCTCTTAATTACTTCACCGGCAGCAAAGAGCACAATGTCGTCATGCGCCAACGCGCGCTCGACCACGGCTGGTCACTGAATGAGTACGCTTTCACGCCAGTGGCTGGCAAAGTCGCGCCCGTCATCCCGCCTGTGCATGACGAGGCAGACATCTACCGCGCCCTCGGCCTTGACTTCATCGAGCCTGAGCTGCGCGAAAATGCGGGCGAGTTCGAGGCTGCTGAGCACGGGCATCTGCCGCACCTGATCCAGCTTGAGAACCTGCGCGGCGTCTTCCACAACCACACCACCGCCAGCGATGGCAAAGCCACCCTGCGCGAAATGGCCGAAGCAGCTTGCGAACTCGGCCTGCAATACCTCGGCATCGCCGATCACAGCAAAAGCAGCTTTCAGGCAAATGGTCTGGATGAGAAACGACTGCGCGCTCAGATGGCGGAGATTCAGGAGCTTAACCAAGAGTTTGATGGCCACTTCCGAATCTTCACCGGCAGCGAGGTGGACATACTCAAAGACGGCACGCTCGACTTTGACGATGCACTGCTATCGGAGCTGGACTACTGCGTCGCCAGCGTCCACAACGTCTTCAATCTGCCCGAGGCTGAGATGACCAAGCGCATCATCCGCGCCATCGAAAACCCGCACGTCACCATGCTCGGTCACGTCACCGGACGCCTGCTGCTGCAGCGCCCCGCCTACGCGGTGAACATCCCCGCCATCATTGATGCCGCCGCAGCCACGGGCACCATCATTGAACTGAACGCGAGTGCATGGCGGCTCGACATGGACTGGCGCTGGTGGCGACTGGCTAAAGAGAAGGGCGTCAAATGCAGCATCAATCCCGATGCCCACAGCACGCGCGGTTTGCAAGACGTCTTGTTCGGCATCCGCGCCGCGCGCAAAGGCTGGCTCACCCGTCGGGATGTCATCAACTGCCTGCCGCTGGGCGAAGTGGAAGCCATGCTGAACGGTTGACCAAGTGAGGGCTTTCTACTCCAACTCCGGCGGCACGTTTCCGTAGGTCCAGGGTTTCCCGAAGGGAGGAGTCTTGGGATGCTCTGGTACCGGAGCAGGCGTCATCTCACGCGCCAGGGAGATGCCCGTGTCTGCCAGCTGACGCCCAGCGGTGATGACGAGGTTGCTGTATGAAGTGAGCCGGGTTTCATACCCGCCGCCGTGCGGGCCAAAGGCCTCCTCGGTAGGTACATAACCAACGATACCGTTGGCCAGCTCTACCGGGAAAGTATAGGGGAACGGGCTGCCCTTTTTGATGTCGAGTCCGAACTGGACGAAGTACTCCGCCGGATTGCTGACAAAGGCCGCCGCGCCGACCTGGATGACCTGCACCTCGGCCTCCACCTGTGGCGTCACTTTGCACAGATGCTCCAGCATCAGGATTTCCTTGGCAAACGTCCACTCGGTGGGATCGCCCTTGGGTTTCCCGGCCAGCGCCAGTTCCAGGCTGCGCTGCACCCTTGCCTTGGAAGGGGGACGCCGCGGGATAGTGAGAATCTTCTGCCGCACAGCCAGCGGTGCTTCAGTCCCTTTCGGCATGGAAAGCAGGACACGCACGGCCTCCGCGCCGATGCGCCCACCCACGAACTGTGACCACTCCACCAGGCCCGGACGCCGCCAGGGGCTGAGGTTATCCACCTGCGTCACATCTCCACATGCGCCCTGCATGAAGACGACTGGGGCGCGCGTCTCCAGTGCGCCCTGGATGGCTTTCTCCATATAGTAAATCCAGTTCGCCGAGATGCCTCTGGGGCTAGCCGTAGCGTGGCAGGCGTAGTTGACCATAACGCCAAGGAGGTTCCCCTCCATGTCCCACGCGCCGATGACGCCGACCTGCGGATCAATCGGCCCGGCATAGTCTAGCATGTCAGGATTGCCAGGGCCGGGGTGACTCCAGCTCTGGCCGTTCTTCATGCGCAGGCGGCGGTTGTAGGCCACCTTATCCTCATGGCCAAAGCCGAACCCCACCTGCGCCGCCACCCTGCCTTTTGATGCCGCGCGCACGCCCTCCACGATCTCATGCGTGACCCGCATGAGGTAGCCCACATCCGCGCAGGAGCTTTCCTCATAGGCCAGCTTTTTCACCAGGTCGGACGCGCCATCATATTCCCCCGGCATCACCATACCCACCGGGCCTGAGGAATGGGAATGCGAGGCGCCAACCATCACGCAATCACCAGGGATGGACAGCTCCTTTTCAATCTGCTCCCGCGCCGCCAAAACCACACTCCTGGGCACGACCAGGCTGTCCAGGCCCACCAGTGCCACCTGCCGCTGCCCGTCATCAAAGACAGCCACGCGTACTTTGCACGCATCGTGAAACACGTCGTGGTAGCTTTTGCCGTAGCCGCCCGGTTTTTCCATGCCGATTCCCGGCGTGATGTCGCGCTCGGCAAAGCCAGCCTTAATCTTCGAGGAGGGCACGACCTGCGCAGGCAGCAGCACAGGCATGAGAAAACAGAGAGTGTGAAGCAGCATTTTCATGGTCGTGAACAAACGCCAACTCCCCCGCCCTTCACGCAAGCGCTTGCGTCGCACCGCACTCTAGCCCCGGCATCAGCCGGACTCCCCGCCAAACTCATCCGTTCTACCTTTGCTCTTGGCGGTCGGGTGATTGTCGCCATGCTCTGCGCTTACGGTCTGGAAAAGCCGCACTCCCCATGCCCAGCCTTGATTATGAAAACCTCCTGCGCGCCGCCGGGCACCGGATCATCGCGGGCATTGACGAGGCGGGGCGCGGGCCGCTAGCGGGGCCGGTGTGCGTGGCGGCTGTGGTCCTGCCGGAGGGCTACGAGCATACGGTGCTCAACGACTCCAAGCAGCTCAGCGAGGCGAAGCGGGAGCGCCTGTATGAGGAGATCACGGGCGATGCGCGCATCCGCTGGCACTGCGAGGTGGTGGGCGTGGCGGAGATAGACCGCGTCAACATCCTGCAGGCCACCTGGCTGGGCATGAGGCTCTGCGCGCTGGCGCTGGAGCCGCGCCCGGACGCGGTGCTCATTGACGGCAGGCCGGTGCGCGACTTTCCCGTGCATCAGGTGGCGCTGGTGAAGGGGGACAGCCTCAGCCACAGCATCGCAGCGGCGAGCATTATCGCGAAGGTGACGCGCGACCGGCTGATGGTGGCGCTGGCGGCGCGGCATCCAGGCTACGGCTTTGAGGTTCACAAAGGCTACCCGACGCCGCAGCACCAGGCCTTGCTCAGGAAGCTAGGCCCCTGCACTGAGCACCGGCGCAGCTTTGCGCCCGTGGCGCGGTGGATGCCGGAACTCTGAGCAGTGTGGAGCGGAGTTTTATAATCCATCCGCTTGATCTTGTTCATCCTGCAAATGCTGTGAACTCTGCCCGCCATGTCCCCCGCTGAAACTTACCTGCACCTCTCCTCCGGCCTTATCACCCGCGTCCACGCCCAGCTCCCGCTCATCCGGCAGGCGGCGGACCTCTTTGCCGGGACCATCCTGGCCGGGCAGATGGTCCACGTTTTTGGCTCGGGCCACAGCCGCATCCTCGTGGAGGAAATGTGGCCGCGTTATGGCTCGTTCCCCGGCTTCAACCCCATTGTCGAGCTGTCGCTGACTTTTCACAACCTGGTCATCGGCGCGAACGGGCAGCGACAGGCGATGTTCTTGGAGAATGTGAGCGGCCTGGCCGCGCGCATCCTGCGGAACTTTGATCTGAAGGACGGCGACAGCGCGCTGGTCGTCTCCTCCAGCGGCTGCAACGTGGTGCCGGTGGAGATGGCGGAGGAGTTCCAGCGGCGCGGGGTGAAGGTGGTGGCGCTCATTTCAAAGGAGCACGCGGATGCCAGCAGCACGCGCCATCCCGGCGGGAAGAAGCTGCAGGACTGCGCGGACATAGTGCTGGACACCGGCGCGCCGGTGGGGGATGCGATGGTGCAAATCGAGGGGTTGGACACTCCCGTGGCACCCGGCAGCACAGTGGGCGGATGCTTGGTTGTCAATGCCATCAAGGCTGAGGTGGCAGATCGGCTCACGCGCGCGGGGCAGCCGCCCAAGGTGCTCACCGCTGGGGTCGTTCTTGGCGCGGCAAGGGCAGCGGAGTTGTTTGAGGCGGCGTATGACGAGCACGCGCGCCGCATCGCCGGCTACTACGCGCGGCTGGGCGTCTGACTCCCTGCTTGCGCCGTGCGCAAACATTGCTCACTATGCGCCTCCCAAACCAAACCGCACTACCCACATGGCCGACATCACCACCAGCGCTGCTGACAAGAAGGAAAAAGAATACTTCACCGACGTGCCCCAGGCCGCCCCGGGCTTCTTTCTGAAAGGTTCCCACCAGTATGACTGGGGTCTCAAAAACCGCCTGAGCAAGGTCTTCAACCCGAAGGACGGCCGCACTGTCATGCTCGCCTTTGACCACGGCTACTTCCAGGGGCCGACGACCGGCCTGGAGCGCGTGGACCAGACCATCCTGCCGCTGGAGCCGTATGCGGACTGCCTCATGCTCACCCGCGGCATCCAGCGCAGCGTAATCCCCGCCAGCACGCAGAAAGCAATCGCCCTGCGCGCCAGCGGTGGCACCAGCATGGTCAGCCCCTTTGAGGAATGGGAAGGCGAGATTGATGGCAAGAAGGCGAAGTTTGGCCGACCCGGTTTTGAGCCTCTGTCCAATGAAAGCACCGCGCTAAACATTGAGGAAGCCATCCGCCTGAACGCCAGCATCCTCGCTGTGCAGGTCTTCATCGGCAGCGCCTATGAGCGCCAGTCGCTCAAGAACATGACCGACCTCGTGGACGCGGCCAGCCGCTACGGCATCGGCGTCATGGGCGTCGTCGCCGTGGGCCGTGCGATGGCGCGCAACGCGCAATACTTCCGCCTCGCCACGCGCATCATGGCCGAGCTAGGCGCGAACGTGGTGAAGTGCTACTACACGGACGAGGGCTTTGATACCATCACAAGCTGCTGCCCAGTGCCAATCGTGATCGCTGGTGGCAAGAAACTGCCAGAACTCGACGCGCTAAAAATGTGCTACAACGCCATTCAGCAGGGTGCCAACGGCGTGGACATGGGCCGCAACATTTTCCAAAGCGATGCGCCGATCTCCATGATGCAGGCCGTGCGCGGCGTGGTGCATGAAGGTCTGACCCCGGAGCAGGGTTACCAGATGTACAATGACCTGAAGGCATAGAGCGCCAACTCTTGAGCCTCATAAGAGCACTCCCGGAAACTCGAAACTCGAAATCCGAATGACTCAGTTGCCAAGATAGGCACTTTGGTTGCTCCAGGAGCAGCTCATTCATCGAAGCACACGTTTCAGATTTCGAGTTTTCGATTGCTATGAAATTTCTTTTGCAGGTGCCGGGCCGGAGTGGCCCTGGGCGTGGATTGGAAATGGGGTGTGAGATGGCTGCCGAAGCTCTCCACGGACTGTATGTCCTTGCTCTAAAGGGCACCTCTGGATAGGGGGTGCGTTTTTGCAAGCGGCTCCGATGACCGAAAAATCAGCGTTCTTGCCCGCCTTTCTCCGCGTGAGATGCGCGAACTACACGCTTCAGCGGGCTTCCGCGTGGGATTTCAGGCTCGTTTTGTCCTCTTTTGATGCTCGTTTTCGTGTTCCGCCCATCTCAACGAGCCAGGCAGGCATAGCGGTCCATGTTGTAAACCAAGTTGCTCAGGTGGTTGTGATGGGCGGCTCGTTTCAAACCGATGCTCCGACACCAGTCGGCTCCCATCTGCGCCATCCGCGCGAAGATGTGCTCTACCCTCACTCGCATCCGGCTGATGGTGTGGTTGGTCTGCTGCTCCTTTGCACTCAGCGCATGGCCTCGCGTCGCCTTGCGCATGAGGAACTCCTGGGCGTTGAGCTTGATGAGATGCGCTTCGTGCTCCGCGCTATGATAGGCTGAGTCGGCGAGCACGGCCTGGTCTTTGTCATCGAGGAGTTCTTCAAAGACCTGGCTGTCATGCACCTGCGCCGGGGTGGTGGTGGCTTTGATGATGAGCTTGGTTTTCAAGTCGGCTTTCACATGGTTCTTCCAGCCGTAGTGGGCTTCGTTGTTCTTTTTCGTCCAGCGAGCTTCGCTGTCTTTCTGCCGACCCACGGCAGGGTTGGTGTCGAACTCCTCGGGCCGCCCGCCCTCCTTGATGCGCTGGTTTTGCTCGCGGCTGTTACGCTGGCGCGGGGCTTCGGTGAAGCTGGCGTCGATGATGCTGCCTTCGCGGGCGATGTAGCCTTGGGCTTCGAGCTGGCGGTTGAAGGCTTCGAAGA
>Ga0247834_1001795_pt1 | contig 34963 bp, 29 predicted proteins | sample LaCruzMarch2015__8_FD_187118 | JGI IMG/M metagenome (GOLD analysis project Ga0247834, IMG submission 187118) | Freshwater microbial communities from meromictic Lake La Cruz, Castile-La Mancha, Spain - LaCruzMarch2015_12m | ecosystem: Environmental > Aquatic > Freshwater > Lake | place: Spain... | reverse complement strand
TGCTGATGGGGTTAGAAGTTCGCCGTTAGTCAGAGCAGCATGTCTTGGTCAAAGTCGTCAAGCGGTTGATGGGTAACGCGCTGTTCACGCATGAGGTTTTGCATGGCCAGGCCGTAATGGGTCCCCACGCGATCGCGCAGGTCATCAAGCAACTCCCACACCGCCAACGCTTGCTCCGGCGTCCAGTTGGCGTCCACTTTGAAGGGCAGTCCCCTTGAGAGCCCCGAGGGTTGATGCCATTTCTTCATGTTGTCGCCTTTGTGGTTTTGCGTTTGCCAGCGCGGGCTTTGGCCTGTTCTTGTGCTTCCTTCTGCCTGTACGACTGACCCTTGATGCCAACGATCTCGGCGTGATGGACCAGTCGGTCAACCAGTGCCACCACGCAGGCGGCGTTAGGGAATACTTCGCTCCATTCGGCAAATGATTTGTTGGTCGTGAGCAGCGTGCTCTTTTGCTCGTGGCGGCGGCTAACCAGCTCGAACAACAGGTCGGCATAGCGGCTGGAATAAGAGAGATACCCCACCTCGTCAATGGCCAACAGTGTAGGCCTGGCGTAGTGACGCAATCGAGTTCGAAGGGCCGAATCACTGTCCAGGCTGGCAAGCTCGCCCAGCAGCTTGCCGGCCGTGGTGAAGATGACAGTGTGCCCCTGCAATACCGCCTGGTGGGCGATGTTCTGGGCAATGGTGGTCTTGCCCACGCCTGATGGCCCCACCAGGATGGCATTGCTTGCGTTCTGCAGGAACTGCAGCGTCATCAAGTCGCTCACGGCCCCCTGGTCAATCTGCTCGGGCCAGCTCCAGTCGTAGTCGGTCAAGGGCTTGAAACGCCCGATGTGCGCACTGTGCAGGCGCCGCTCCATGGAGCGCCGGGTATTCTCTTGCTCCTCCCAGTCCAGCAAAGTGGCCACCCAGGGTTCGGTGCAGCATGCACTCCAGTTGGACAGCAAGCCGTTGAGTTGCAGGGTCTGGGCACGGCGTTTGAGTGTGCTCGGATCAGTCGTTTGCATCGCCTTGGTCTCCAATGAGTTGGTCATAGCCACTCAGGCTGTGGGGCCGTACCGCAATGTCACGCTCGCGTACATGTTCGGGCAGGGCCACGCCCAGTGGGGGCGGGGTTTGCCCCTGGCGTTGGCGCTCCAATGCCATGCGAACGGCGTTGGGGTGCGGCACACCACGGTTCAGCGCATCGGCAACGGCGGCAGTCATCTGCGTTCGCCCATGCACATTAAGCAGTTCCTGCAACTGACTGGCTGTGCGCCCCAGCGGCTCCCCCCGCTTGGCAGCCTCCTTGAGCAGCGTCTGGATCTGAGGAATTGCGTGCACCAAGCGGTCAGTGTCGCGGTGGGCACGCCCGGCCCGCTTGTGTTGCACCAGTTCCTCCACGTGGGCTTCGACCTCGATTTGCTGGCCCTTGTCCCAGCAGCGCCGGTGGGTGGCCAGCACCTGTTGGCCATCCAGAATGCGTACCTCGCGCAGGTCGGCGTGCACGGTGAGGCTACGCTGCACATGGGTGTGGGGGATCGAATAGTCGTTCAGATCGAAGCGCACGTAGGGGGTCTTGCCGACTGAGACGGCCCGCAGCTCGTCGCAACTAAACGGGGTTGCGGGTAGCGCCATCAGGCTGGGCCTCTCCTGCTCAAAGGCATCGTGCACCGTTATCTTGGCATCTTCGGGGCAGGGGCGCTGGCTGGAGGCTCCAGCCACCCAGGCGTCGGCCTGAGCATTGAGGTCGTCGATGTCGGTGAAGGTCCGTGCAGCAAAGAAGTTGTCACGGATATAGCGAATCGAGCGCTCCACCCGGCCCTTCTGATTGCCCCGGGCTGGTGCCACAGGGCGTGGCTCGAAGTGGTAATGCGCCGAGAGTGCCAGCACTACGGGGTTGAAGCGAATGGCCTGCCCCTTGCGCTCGAGCACGGCGCTCTTGAGGTTGTCGTACAAAGTGACCCTGGGCACGGCACCCCAGGATTCAAAGGCCTGGACGTGGCCGCGCAGGAAGTTCTCCATGTGCGCGCCCAGGAAGAAGCGCAGAAAGATGCGTCTGGACCAGGACAAGACCATCACAAAGGCCATGAGTGGTCGCTTGGCTTGGCCTTGTTTGATGTGACCAAAGTGCCCCCAGTCACATTGGCATTGTTCGCCGGGCAAGGTGCGCAGGCGCAAGTAGGCCTCGGCTGGCGGGCGTGGTCGGTGCCTGGCGATGAGGTGGCGGAAGTGGTCGGGGCGTCCACCATAGCCTCGCTCCACGACCATGGCGTGCAAGCGACTGGCGGTGAGATTGGGAAACTGCTTTAAGGTCTGCTCGATAAAGGGCAGATAGGGGGTTACACCCGAGGGGCGCTGTGCAGGAATGATGGGCGAGGCGCCGGCTTGGGTGAGAACGCGAATGACGGTATCGCGGTGCACCTTCAGTTGGGACGAGATGGTGCCCACCGGCCAGCGCTCGGCGTGGTGGTAGCGCAGGATTTGCGCTGTCAGATCAGGGGCAATAGTCATGTAAATCGGCACTCCTTAAGGTTCGGTTCAACGGGTGACGAAAGCGGTAACCCAAAAAGCCCAGGCGCACAAACACGGATACCGAACGGCCACAGAAGTGGCACTGGCAGCTCTGATTTGCACCGGCTTGCAGGGCTATTGCTTCGTCTGGTGGGAGTACATCAGCACAGGGCAGTGGTGGGCTACCCTGATGCGTCACCATTTGTTGGCGTGCCCTCCATTGCCCCTGGCGCCGGGCATGCGCATGACGGCCTTTGCGGCTGTCCTGGTAGCGCTTGGCCGCATCGCGCTGGGCGCAACTTCTGGCCTGGCGCGAACAAGCGGCGCTGCAATAGCGCTGCCCCCGGTCGCAGTGGCTGCAGATGGTGACAGCGCTGTGGCAGCGGGCGCACAGAAAGAGCCTGGGCGGCGGCTGGGTAGTTGACATGGGCGTTCATGCCCATGCGTGCAACCAACTTCTGGACAGGCACGCCCGCTTCGTGAAATACTACGCGTGCAACGTTGCTCTCCAGCAGGGTCTCGGGGCGCGGCAGTGGGTTGACCGGCTAAGTTATTGCCACTGTCGCGCCTGCTTCTCACACAGGCAAGGCGATTTGTAACGCAAAGTCCATCGAGGTGCCAAGGCCCTGCGCTGGCTCACTCCCGCCATCCCAATCCACAAAGCACGCTCGCCCAGGACCCATCCGTGCCCTACAGAACGGGCACCCCAATTCGATCAAAAAGGAAGTTCAACGAAGACGGCGTGCTCAGCCGCTGAATGCGATCGACAGGCTGCCGACACCAGATTTAAACGGAAAATGAAAGCCGTTCACAATTCTTTGATGTTCGGGATTGCTGGTTAGCATTTTGAGGGCTATTTCGCCGAAAAAGTGCCGATGGGATCCAACGATTTGTCTAATCCAAGCCAAATGCTGGCTCCTATGGCGTCTCTTTAACGGCCGTAGATCTAGGTGGCCGATTTTGCAAGAATCTCACAGGGAGCCCAACAACGGGTCCGCGCCGATCTGCAGTTCGCCCTCCCGTTCTGATTCACCCAACTAAGCCGTCGACGGCGTTTCGCGTTGGGGCGTCACGGGCCAGCGTGGTAAGGCGGGGACGGGGAAAGGTGGGAGTCAACAGCGCGTCGCGCCTACACGACGGGGCCTTCGCCGTTCAGCCCGAACTTTTCCGTCAGCTCGGCCCAGATTTCGGGCGCGCAGTTGCTCTCCACGATGGGTCGCAGCCGACGCCACAGTGTCGGCGAGCAGGCATGCTGCAGGCCCCACGCGAAGACACGGGTGGCCACCCGCGCGGGCTGGTCCACCGAGCCATGCTCGCTCAGCATGCGCACCACCCAACCGATGTACCAATCGAAGTCGGGCAACCGCTCGCTGGGCACCAGCACCCGATCGTGCAGCACGCGGGCGCGCGCCTGCGGGCTGTCGGCGGTCTTCATGGTCAGCGGCATCATTACCTGCTCTTCGTGCGTGAGGTGAGCCAGGTGCTCTTCCTTCCAGATTGACCAGGCGCTGCGCTGCGCCGCTGTATCCGCGGTCGTGAGCGTGGCGTCGACGGCGGCGGTGAGCCTCGTGTCCTCGCGATGCTCATACGGAATATTCGCCGAAGTGATGGCGCCGGCGCCCACCTCGTCGAGCAGACCGAACATGGCGTCGTCCTCCATGGCCATGTGCACGACCAGGGCACGATGGAAGGTTGTCCACTCGTCGCGAAACGCGGCCACGTCGCCCGCGTCGAGGGCGTGCTGCTGCAGTTGGATGCTCGAGCGCAGGGCCTCGTGGGCGTTGCGCATGATGGCGAAGGGCATGGGCCGGGGTTGCTCGGCGTTGCCGCTGGGAGGCGAGATCATCGTATCGGACATGGTTTTGCCAGTGGACTATGAGGTGGAGAAGGCCGTCGGACCGCGACGGATAGGGAAAATGAACCCTCGTGCCGCTAATCTCGCACCTAACCCTCCCTACTGTCAATACTTCTTCCCCTCCGCCCCTCTGTCAAACGAACTAAAGTTGGGTCTTACGCACATTGTGTGACGGTCCTCTTCAGTTCGGGTGCAGGACCCGCACACGCAGCAGGTCAAGACCAGCGCGTAGAGGAAAATAAATCTGCAACTTTTGTGCTGATAAATCTGACAATCGGCATCTTTTCAAACCGCAGATGGTCTGCAAACCCGCATGGAATCTCATTTTTCAGTGGTCGCGCAATGAATGTGACACCGGCAAATGGCAGCAAGGTTTTGCACAATAAATGTGCCACTGCAGCAAAGGCCGATTTTTGGCGCCTTTTGTCAGCCAAAGAAGGTACGGGTGATGGCCGTGCGGTCTTGTTGCAAGAGTGGTGAACGCTTGCATATGCAGGTGGGTCCGTGCGAATGCCGCGAGCCGCATTGTGCACAGCCAAAGGCAGCATCGATCAGTTTTGCGCTAAGGCGATAGCGGGTGGATTTACCGCAGCTTCGGCAGCGCGTCTCAGGTACGGTGCCGTGGATACGACAGCGCTGCAGCCCTTCAAATTGATGAACAACGCTGTGATACCCACTGTTCGCGCCGACGCAGATTTGACCCACTGGGTCAATTTGGAGCCGGCGCCAACAGTCGACAATAGATTGATGGATTTCTTCTTTCTTGCATTCTTTGCAACCATCGGCGTCTACGCCGCCAAGACAGCTGAACAACGCCAGCGCATCGCCCTGCTGGGCAGCTACCTGCAGAAGTTCCAGCTGGAGAAACACATGGAACAGCTCATCGACGGCTACCTGCGCGCACTGGGCGAGAACGATCCGCAACGCAGCGCGCCGATCTGGAGCAATTTGGAAAGCATCGAGGCCGCTGTGCGGGAGGAGTTGGCCCGGCTTGCCGATGACCTCCACGAGGTATGGGGTGAGCGCACGCGGGTGAGCCGCTGGCCCGTGGCGGTGCCGTTCGCCAACCGCCTGTTCCCGGCCAGCACCTTCGACCTGCGCACACTGCTGAAAGTACACGCCAAGGGTTTCGACACCACGCTGCGCAACGACGACCAGCTCGTGCGACGCGACCAGGCCTTTCGCCTCACCGCCGAACTGATGTTGTTTCAGCACAGCTGCCACTGGTTCTGTCGCTCCCGAACGGTGGCGTCGGCCCGCCTGATGGCGCGGCACAAGACCGCGTACGACCAGGTGCTGGCGGCGGTTTCGCCAGAGACCCGGCGGGACTACCTAGATCTGGTGCAAGCCTGATGGGCCCGACAGTAAGATTCGTGTCAAAACCTGCCACACCATCTCAAGATGCTAGCGATATGCCAAAAATCACCGCTAGCAGGGTTGTTTTTACCTCGAAATGCTCCAAAGCATCTCGATTTCAACCGTTTCCGCCGATAGCCAGCTGATGTATAAAATGAATAGTGTCGTCCCGCAAGCCTCCCCCACTATAGGCATTTGTCGAAGTGGCCGGTTTTCACACGAATCTCACCAGGAGCCCTAAATTGCATCAAGGCCAACGCATCAATCCACTTTGCTTCCGACGTGGCAATCTCCCAGACTGTTCCGTGCCCCGCATCCATCAGAACCAAGGCGTAACTGTTGTTGATCGAAATCCACTTGGTAACCCATCGCCCGATAACCTCGACGCTGCTTTTCCCAGATCCTTTAGAGTTGCGGATGCTGCTGTTTGACATAGTCGTAAATCAAGATGTCGCTGTTGTCAGCATGATCGCGGCGCAGGCGCCTGGCGACCATGCAGCAAAAAGCAAGGGAACTTGATATTTGCCAGTTGCGCGTGCAACAGGTCAAGGGCGCGGCCGCGAAGCATGTTGACGGAGATCTCGGCCAACCCCAGAGCGGCAAAGCGCAAGATAAGCAACGGAGTTGGCAGGGATTAACCGCCTACCTTCAGGCGGGGCACGGGCACGTGGGCTTCCAGCGCGGCCATCGTGTAGTCCTCGATGAACTTGCGCACCAGCAGGGGCTGCGCCTTGATATCGCGCAAAACTATCTCGGAGTTGACCTCAAAGGTGAGGCTTTCGCTGCAGACACGCCGCATCTCGCCTGATGCGACGCGGGCCGCAACGAAATGGTCTGGCAGAAACCCGAGGAAGCGACCCGACAGCACCAGCAGCGCGCGTGCTTCCTGCGTCGAAGCGATGGCACGCGGCTTGATCGCGCGCATCTGAGGCGGAAAGTAGTCCGCCGGCGTCGCCGTTCGAAACACGAAATCGAAATGGACGATCTGCTCCACGGACAAGGATGCGCCTGCGGCCCGAAACAGGGGGTGGCCTCGGCTGCAATACAGCGATACGGTTTCCTTGTGCGAGTCGTAGAAGATCAAACCTTGCTGCTTAACCGGGAAGTGTCCGAACCCGACATGGACATGGCCTGCGGCAACCTCGCTGAGGATGCGTTCGTGGTTCGCGTTCTCCAGGCTGATCTCCGCATGGTTGTCCCTGCGCGACAAGAATCGGTCTATTGCCTGCGGCAACACGAACTCGCGGTGCATGATGTCGCCGATGGTTGCGATTCGCAGGCATCCCGTCAGCGAGCCGTGCATTGACGACAACTCCGACTCAAGCGATGAAAACTTCTCCAGAATGCTCGCGGAGGACTCATAAACGCGCTTGCCGTCCTCGGTTAACGCAAAGCCAGAGCGGCCACGCTCGCACAGTTTCACGCCGAAGCGCTTCTCGAAGCCGTTGAGAATCGCGGAAATTTGGGAGAGACTGCAATGCAGCTTCCCCTGAGCTGCAGAGAGTCCACCACTTTCGGCCACGGCCATGAACACCTGCAACGATTTCAAATCGGTCAGTTGGACCCGCATCGCGCCTTTTGCCGCACCCATTTTGATGAGTCTCCTGTTGCACGCGTACGCGCTCCTAAAATTATAGTGTCATGCACCCCGCACTGGCGGCTTGTGCGCGGGGGCGTGTTCTCAGCTCCAAAAACTCCACAGTTCACTTCTGAAATCCGAGGCGCCACGCACCGTGTTTTGTTCTTAGACTGCACGGACCCGACAGGGAACAAGTACCCCGCCCCGCGCGCCCCGCCATCAGGAGAAGCTGCTTGAACGTCGATTCGGAACGGCAAACACCGACAGCCCATGGCAAATTGAGCGGACACTGGCTGGTGGCGATCGAAGCCATCGCTGACGCATAAAACCGACCAAAGTACGATGAACAGCCTAATGATCGATCCCGTTGCTGACTTGGAACTCGCCCGTGAGTTCATGCGCAACCCACTCGGCCGCCACAGTCCCAATCTCGCACGGCTCATGCGTTTCATGCGCTCACACGAAACGGTGGCTGAGAAGCCGTGCGTGCTAGCGCTCGAGCCCAATCGTCGCTGGGCGCTAATCCGTCTGGGAGGACCGCGTCATGACCCGGTCGTCCCGCTGGGGCCAGTCTTCACAGACCTGCTGGACGCCGAACGGGCCGTCTTTCGACTGCGGTGGAAAAATGCCACCGGGCAAGAGCTTGAACTGGAGTCGCAGCCATGAACCCACCGATTCCCGAACTCACGATCTGTGGATACCCAAGCAGTATCTCTGTTGCACCAGGCGAAACTGTACGGTTTATGGTCAGCGAGGAAGGCGACGCTAAGCAGTACAACGCACGCCTCATGCGCCTGTATTCAGCGGACGACAACCCTGCAGGCCCTGGCTTGATTGAAGAGGAAGTACAGACGCCTTTTAATGGTCAGTATCCCGCGCGGCGCCAACTGGTGCACCCGGGCTCGTGTGTCGAATTCAAACCGGAGCACTGGGCACGGGACCTATCCAGTTTTACAGTGCAGGCCTACCTGTGGCCGACCACTCCGGGACGCAGGGGCGTGCAGACCGTGCTGGCTCACTGGGATGGCCACCAGGGCTTTTGCGTGGAACTGGACCAGACTGGCGCACTGACGCTCGTGATAAAACGGGGTAGCCAAAGTTGGCGTGCCAGCACCGGCGTGCCATTGCGCTCCCGGGAATGGGTGCTGGCGGTGGCAAGCTTCGACGCGAACACGGGCCGCATGCACGTCCAACAGCAGCCACTGATACGCTGGCCGGTCGAGGACACGGCCGCCGAGGCGGAGGCCCTAGGGCCGGTCAACAGCCACTGCTTCCCGGTCTGCCCGCTGTCCATAGCTGCACGTGCGATGGACCCGCAGGGTGATCTCTACACGGGCTTCTACAACGGCAAGCTCGACCGTGTCCGGTTGATCGAGGGCGTATGCTCGCCGTCGGATACGATGGCACTTGCGGGGCCGGCCGTGCCGCGGTCTCTGGCCGGACGTGTATTAGGTTTCTGGGACTTTGCTTGCGACACCGGAACCCAGCGCATTGCAGACGTCGGGCCATGGCGGCGCGATGGGCGGACGGTACACCTGCCCACGCGTGCGATGGCCGGGTTCAACTGGTCGGGAGAAGTGCACGACTTCAAGCAAGCGCCAGAGCAATACGGCGCTATCCATTTCCATGACGACGACATCTACGACGCTGGATGGGAGGCGGACTTTGCATGGACCGTACCGCCAGATTGCCCGAGTGGCTGCTATAGCGTAAAACTGGACGACGGCAACTATCCCGGCTATATCGTATTCTTCGTGCGGCCACCTCGGGGTGCGACGAGCGGAAGCAGGCCGCGCATCGCCTTCCTTGCCTCGACGGCGACCTACCAGGCATACGCCAACTTCCGGGTGACCGAGCGCGGGTCTGGCAGTGAAGCGCACCGCGGACGCCTGTGGGCTTTCAATCCAGAAAGCATCCTGCTACACAAACGGCCTGAGTTCGGGACGTCTACCTACGACCCGCATTCTGATGGCAGCGGCACCTGCATCTCCTCACTGTTGCGCCCTGTTCTCGACCTGCGTCCCAACTCGAAGTTGTCGGGCTTCAGCGGGGATGCTTACGTGCTCGCGTTTCTACACCACTTAGGCCTGGATGTGGATGTCGTCACAGACCACGACTTGCACCGCGAGGGCGCTGGTGTGCTTGAGCCCTATCAACTCGTGATGACAGGCGGTCACCCCGAGTACCACTCGCGCCAGATGCTCGATGGCCTGTCCGCATTCCTGCGCCGCGGAGGCCGCATGATGTATCTGGGCGGCAACGGCTTCTATTGGCGCATCGCTTTTAACGACATGCTTCCTGGCGTAATGGAGATACGGCGCGGCGAGGACGGTACACGCGCCTGGACGCCGGACGCGGGCGAGTACTTCATGGGTTTAACGGGTGAATATAGCGGCCTGTGGCGGCGCAATGGCATCACGCCCAACGCACTTGTAGGCGTTGGCTTCACGGCGCAAGGCTTTGACTCCGGAAGCTTCTACCGCCGCAACCCTGGCAGCCATGATCCGCGTGCCCAGTTCATATTTGAGGGCGTGGACGATGAGATCATCGGCGACTTCGGCCTCGTGTACGGCGGCGCAGCTAGTCAGGAGATCGACCGCTACGACCCTGCCCTTGGCTCACCGCCCCATGCCCTCGTGCTCGCTTCGTCGGAAGGTCACACGGACAACATGATCCTCGTCAATGAAGAGATTGGCATCAATAGCCTGCGCATTGGCGGAACCGAGTCGCCGCTCGTGCGTGCCGACATGGTGTTCTTCGAAACGGGCTACGGCGGCGCTGTTTTCTCCACGGGTTCCATCGGGTGGATGCTCTCAGCTGTCTGCTTTGGTTTCGACAACAACGTCGCCGCCATCACGCGCAATGTGGTCCTACGTTTCATCGACGCAGCGCCCTTCGCGAGATTCGATTGCCCCGACGACACCGCTGCTCCGTAACAAGTACGTTTGCCCCATTGGCAAGTTCACGCGCCCTACAGTTTATCGACTCTCCACCGGCTTTATTTTGAAAGGTACTCCATGATCTCTCGACGCCAGCTTCTCAACGCTCTCTCCATCGGAACCGCTGCCAGTGTGGCAGCGCCTTGGGCGCGTGCCCAGACAACCAACGCAGACTGGCCAACCCGCCCGATCCGCTTTATCGTTGGCTCGGGCGCGGGCGGAGGACCGGACGTCTTCAGTCGCAAGATGGTGGAGAGTATGGCGCCTCGCCTCGGGCAGCCAATCGTCGTGGACAACAAGGCCGGTGGAAACGGCGTCCTCGGCATGCAGGCGCTGTTGCAGGCGCCTGCGGACGGCTACAGTTTTCTGTACGGCTTCTCCGCGGGCTTTGCGTTGAGCCCACACATCGTGCCAAATTTCCCGGTGAACACTCGGCAGGACTTCGCACCAGTGGCCAAGCTTGTGGAGAGCCCGGGTACCTTTGTCGTGCGCAGCTCGCTGGGTGTCTCAAACCTTAAAGAACTAATGGCGCTGGCGAAGAGGCAGAAGCTCAGCTTTGCGTCCGCGGGCAATGGATCGATGTCACATCTGAACATCACCATGCTGAGCCATCTCGGGGGCGTAGAGTTGCTGCATGTGCCCTATAAGACGGCACCGGCGCCGCTATTGGATCTCGCCGCTGGTCGCGTCGACATGTACGTGAGCGACTACGTGGTCACCTCAGCACTCATTCAACGTGGCGACCTGCGTGCGCTGGCCATTACCGGCACGAAGCGCATGCCCTACTTGCCCGATGTGCCAACCTTCGCCGAGCAGGGCTTCCCTTTCACTAACATCGGCTGGGGCGGAATTTTTGCGCGGCGCGGTACACCAGAGCCAATCATTGAGCGTATGTCAAATGAGCTACGCGAGTACGTGCAGAGTGCCGCCGGGCGTGATTTCATCTTGAATACCATCGGTGCGAACCCCACCTGGGCGGGCCCGAAGGAATTTGGCGCGACGATCGAGAAGGATTACACCATGTGGGGTGATTTGATCCGCAAGGCTGGCATCAAGAGTGACGGTTAGAACTCTGTACCCATCTTGATGAGTCTCCTTTTGCGCGCGTACGCGCTCCTAAAACTCTACAGTTCACTTCTGAAATCCGAGGCGCCACGCACCGTGTTTTATTTTTAGACTGCACGGACCTCGACAGAGAACAAATACCCCGCCCCGCGCGCCCCGCCATCAGGAGAAGCTGCTTGAACGTCGATTCGGAACTGCATACACCGACAGCCACTGGTAAATCGAGCGGGCACTGGCTGCAACACAAACGCTCAGGCGTATGGCTCACCGACGAGTCGGGTCGCGAAGTGATCTCTGCCTTCTGCTCTGGTGGTGTCTTCAACTTCGGCTTCAACGCAGAAGACGTGCGTGCTGAAATGCTTGCCATCGTCTCCACGCACGATGCGGGTCTCTGGGCGATTCCTTCCGAGCGTCGCAATGAGGGCGAACAACAATTCGCCAGGCTGCTGCCGCCCCCGCTTTCACGCACTTTCTTCACCAGCTGCGCTGGCGAGGCTTTCGAGGTCGCATGCAAGCTGGCCAAGCGCATCACCGGCCGCGGTGGTCTCGTGTCCGCGACGCAGGGCTATCACGGCCACATCGGCTTCGCGCTGGCCATGGACGACGACACCATGGGACCCCAGGAGTTTGCGCCGTTGGCGGGCGGGGTGCGCCGCGCGGTCTTTGGGTCGATTGACAGCCTTGCGGCGACGATGGACGAGACCACCGCCGCAGTGTGCCTGGAGACGATCCAGGCGCCGGCCGGCATCAACGTGGCGCCAGTGGGCTACCTTGCAGAGGTGCGCCGACTGTGCGACGAGCGCGGTGCATTGCTGCTCCTCGACGAGGTACAGGCTGGCCTGTGCCGCAGTGGACGAATCTGGGCGTTCGAACACCACGGCATCGTGCCGGACCTGCTCGTCACGGGCAAAGGACTGACCGGCGGCTTCTATCCACTGGGCGCGCTCAGCTACGCCGAGCGGCACCACCGGTATGTCGTCAAGCCTACGTCGATTCATATTTCTAGCTACGCTGGCAACGAGATCGGCGCAAGCCTGGCGGGAGCGCTAGCTCGCCGTTATGCCGATCCGGCGCTGTGCCAGCATGTGCTGGACGTGGGCGGAATGCTGGCCCTGGGCCTGCGCGACATCGCCCAGCGCCATCCCGACGTGCTGCACGCGGAGGTCCGCGGCCAGGGCCTGATATATGCGGTAGATGCCCGCGACAAGAGCTTATCCTCCCGATTGATTGCGGCGAGTCTGGATGCAGGCCTGCTGGTGCGCGGCTCGAGAATGCATCCTCCGGCGGTGGTGTTCCAGCCCCCGTTGGTCATCAGCGCGGCGGAGGTAGACGAAATGCTCAAGCGCTTCGAAGCGGGCGTGTTGACGCTGCGCACGAAGAACTGACGGGCTCGGCCCATCGACCCCGGCACGGCTGCGCGGCTTTGAGGACGTGGGCGCGAGCGCGGGCTGCCCTACGTGCTGGTGCGCGCAACCTTGCGGTGATCGACACCAGTCAATGAATGAGAAAGGCCCCTACACCATGAACATCGCCCACAATCCTTCCACCGTCCCCCTACCTACAAGCCGCTTTAGTCAAGGCATGGAGGTTTCCGCCGGCTCGCAGATGCTGTTTGTGTCGGGGCAGGTCGGCACTGATGCGCACGGGAACACGCCAACGGACGCCGCAGGTCAAGCCAGAGTCATCTGGCGCAACATCTCTGCGATCCTGGCTTCAGCTTCCATGGCGCCAACGGACATCATCAAGATCAACACCTATCTTCTCGACGAGTGCGACGCAGCCGCTGCAGCTGCCGCACGCCGCGAGGAGATCGGTGAGCATGCGCCAGCCGCCACGCTTGTTGTAGTCAGCAAGCTGATGCGGCCGGAATGGTGCATGGAGATTGAAGTCGTCGCCGCACGAGCGGCCTGACGCGGTAGCAGCAACAAAAGAGACAGCTCCTTGCCCAGGCCGGCTATTCCAGGCAGTTGCGCATCAATCATAGTCACATTGGTGCCGTCGGCAACGGAAAGGGGCTGGGTCCGGCTAGGTCGCTGCGCTACAACAAAAGGAGCTAGAACCCCAATAAGGACGTGGCCTAGAGGGCGATTTGGCTCATATTTGCTTCGCGCCTGCTGTCACACCCGTTGTCACACCCGCTCAATGATCAGCGCAATGCCCTGGCCGACGCCAATGCACATGGTGCACAGCGCGTAGCGGCCGCCGGTGCTGTGCAGCTGGTTCACCGCGGTGGTCACCAGGCGTGCGCCGCTGGCGCCCAGCGGGTGACCCAGCGCAATGGCGCCGCCCCAGAGGTTGACGCGCAGGTCGTCGTCCTGCAGGCCAAGCTCACGCAGAACGGCCAAGCCTTGCGCGGCAAAGGCTTCATTAAGCTCGATCACATCGAGCTGGGCCAGGCTCAGGCCGGTCAGGGCCAGCACCTTTTGCGTGGCCGGTGCCGGGCCGATGCCCATGATGCGCGGCGGCACACCGGCGGTGGCCATACCGACCACCCGCGCCCGGGGGGTGAGGCCATGCCGGGCGGCGCTGGCCTCGTCGGCGAGCAGCAGGGCGCAGGCGCCGTCGTTCACGCCGCTGGCGTTGCCCGCCGTCACGGTGCCGTCGGGCCGCACAATGCCCTTGAGCCGGGCCAGCGCCTCCAGGCTGGTTTCACGTGGGTGCTCGTCCTGCTCCACCACTAGGGCATCGCCCTTTTTCTGCGCGATGGTGACGGCACAAATTTCGCGGGCCAGGTGGCCGGCCTGCTGCGCGGCCACCGCCTTCGTCTGACTGGCCAGCGCCATGCGGTCCTGCGCCTCACGCCCAATTCCGAAGTCGGTAGCGACGTTCTCGGCGGTCTCGGGCATGGCGTCCACGCCGTACTGCTCTTTCATCAGTTTATTGATGAAGCGCCAGCCGATGGTGGTGTCGTAGACCGCGTTGCTGCGGCTGAAGGCGCTGTCCATCTTGGGCATGACAAACGGGGCGCGGCTCATGCTCTCCACGCCGCCGGCAATCATCAGGCCGGCCTCGCCCGAGCGGATAGCGCGGGCCGCGGTGCCAACCGCGTCCAGCCCCGAGCCGCACAGGCGGTTGATGGTGGCCCCCGGCACGTCAATCGGCAGGCCGGCCAGCAGGCTGCTCATGTGCGCCACATTGCGGTTGTCTTCGCCCGCCTGGTTGGCACAGCCAAACAACACATCACTGACAGCCGCCCAGTCCACCTGCGGGTTGCGCGCCATCAGCGCCTTGAGCGGGATGGCGCCCAGGTCGTCGGTGCGCACGCTGCTGAGGGCCCCGCCATAGCGGCCGAAGGGGGTGCGGATGGCGTCACAGATGTAGGCGTGGGTCATGGTGATGAGATCGGAAAAGGGTGGGTGAAAGTGGATTCTCGTTGACGCGGCCGGACCGCCTCAATAGGTCTCCAGGTGCAGCCGCCCCTGGGCCTGCAGGGCCGCGCCCACGCTGTCCCAGTCCAGCCCGGCCTGCTGCGCCACATCGCGCAGCGCCAGCACCACGCCCTCTTCCATGCTTTTGAGGCCGCAGACATAGAAATAGCTGTTGTCGTCCGCCAACAGGGCGGCCAGATCGGCCGCGCGCTCCCGCATCAGGTCCTGCACATAGCGTTTGGGCGCGCCCGGTGTGCGCGAGAACGCCAGGTTGATGTCGATGAAGTCTTTCGGCAGGTTCTGCAGGGGGCCAAAGTAGGGCAGCTCCTGCTGGGTGCGAGCGCCAAAGAAAAGCATGAGTTTGCCACCCTCAAACTTGCCCGAGGCGCGCTGGCGCCGGCGCCACTCGGTCATGGCGCGCATGGGTGCACTGCCGGTACCGGTGCAGATCATCACGAGGTGGCTGCGCGGGTGGTTGGGCATCAGGAAGCTGGCGCCAAACGGGCCGATCACCTGCACCGTGTCACCCACCTGCAAATCACACATGTAGTTGGAGCCGACGCCGCACACTGGCTGGCCCTGGTGGTCTTCCAGCACCCGCTTGATGGTCAACGACAGGTTGTTGTAGCCGGGGCGCTCACCATTGCGCGGGCTGGCAATCGAGTACTGCCGGGCATGGTGCGCCCGGCCATTCGCGTCGGTCCCGGGCGGGATGATGCCGACCGACTGCCCCTCGAGCACCGGAAACGGCAGGCTGCCAAAGTCCAGCACGATATGGTGGGTGTCGTACTGGTGGCCGACATCGGTCACCCGCACATTGCCGGTCACCGTGGCGGTGATATTGGTTTGCACCGCTTTGGGGCCGTACAGGTTGGTGTAGGCGTGCGCGGCCGACCACGGCGGCAGGCTGGCGCCGTACTGCGCGCTGCTGATGGCCTCGCCTTGCGGGGTTGGGGCCAGGGTGTCGGCGGTGGCTTCGGTCAAGCCCTCGGTCGCCACGCCCACATCAGCCAGCGCCTCGGCACTGAGCTCGACCGGCAGTTCGTCCCAGGTCAGTTGCTCGGCGGTGCTGTAAGCCTGTACCCGCGGCATGACCCGCCAGTTGTCGATCGACCCTGTGGGGCAGGGCGGGATGCAGGCCATGCAGAAGTTGCATTTGTCCGCATCCACCACGTAGTTGCGTTCGTCATGCGTGACGGCACCCACCGGGCAGGTGGCCTCGCAGGTGTTGCAACGGATGCAGATTTCGGGGTCGATCAGGTGCTGCCTGATCACGGCCGCAGCGCTCATGTCAGTTGAAGCGGACGTAGTCAAAGTCAGCCGGCCGGCGGTTGATGCCCATCACCGGCGGCGCAATCCAGTTGGCAAACTTGCCGGGCTCGACCACGCGGCCCATCAGGCTGGCCACATAAGCGCGGTCATCGCCGTTGGGCAGCCACTCGTTGACGCGGGCCTGCCATTCGGCATCGGACAGCACGCGCCCGTCGGGCGAGACCTTGATACCCGATAAGGCGCCGATGTTGCGGTGGAAGGCCTTGTGCGGCACCTTGAGCTTGAGCGGGATGCCGGCCTTGTCGATCACCCGGTTCCAGCGCTCCACGCCGGCCACCGAATCCTTGATGTAGTCGTCGCGCAGCACCTCATTCAGAGCGTTGAGCATGGGGACTTCTTTGTCCACCAACTGGCCACCGCGCGACTCCAGCACCTTGTAGGTTTGGCCCTTGAGCACGTGGTCGTCCAGGCGCTTGCCTTCCTCGTACCGGCCCTTGAGGCCAGAGCTGTAAAAGATGGCAGCATTGCTGGACTCGTCGGAACCGAACAGGTCGATGGTGACGCTGAAGTGGAAGTTGATGTAGCGCTGGATGGTGGGCAGATCGATCACACCAGCCGCACGCAGCTGGCCGACATCGTCGGTCTTGAGCTCGTTCATCTTCTGCGCGGTGCGCGAGATGATGCGTGAAATGCCCGATTCGCCCACGAACATGTGGTGCGCCTCTTCGGTCAGCATGAACTTGCTGGTACGGGCCAACGGGTCAAAGGCGCTTTCGGCCAGCGCGCACAGCTGGTACTTGCCGTCGCGGTCGGTGAAGTAGGTGAACATGAAGAAGCTCAGCCAGTCGGGCGTGGCTTCGTTGAAGGCGCCCAGGATGCGCGGGTTGTTCTGGTCGCCGCTGCGGCGCTCGAGCAGGGCGTCGGCCTCTTCGCGGCCGTCGCGGCCAAAATGCTTGTGCAGCAGGTAAACCATGGCCCAGAGGTGGCGGCCTTCTTCCACATTGATCTGGAACAGGTTGCGCAGGTCGTACATGCTGGGCGCGGTCAGGCCCAGGTGGCGCTGCTGCTCCACCGAGGCTGGCTCGGTGTCGCCTTGTGTGACGATGATGCGGCGCAGGTTGGCGCGGTGCTCGCCGGGCACGTCTTGCCAAGCCTTCTCGCCCTTGTGGTCACCAAAATGGATGGTGCGCTCGGCGTCACCGGGGTTAAGGAAGATGCCCCAGCGGTAGTCGCGCATCTTGACGTGGCCGAACTGGGCCCAGCCCTGTGGGTCCACGCTGACGGCGGTGCGCAGGTAGACGTCCATGTCGGTCGAACCTTCAGGGCCGACGTCGTCCCACCAATTGATGAAGTTGGGCTGCCACTGCTCCAGCGCCCGCTGCAGGGTGCGGTCGTCGCTGAGGTTGACGTTGTTGGGGATTTTTTCGCTGTAGTTGATGCCGGACATGGGGAACTCCAATTAAAAACAAATGGGCTGGTGTGGTGCAGGGGCTTAGACGCGGTTCCAATCGAACTGGGCCTTGTCGCCCTTGCCGTAAACCTTGAGTGCGCCCTTGTCGCCGACGGCGTTGGGCCGCTGGAAGATCCAGTTCTGCCAGGCGGTCAGGCGGCCGAAGACGCGGGTGAACATATTCTCGGGGCCGTTGAAGCGCAGGTTGGCCTCCAGCCCGGTCAGGGCGTCGGGCGACATCGCCACACGCTCCTCGACGGCGATACGAATTTCGTCAGCCCAGTCGATGTCGTCCGGGTTGGCGGTGACCAGGCCCAGGGCATAGGCGGCGGCGGCGTCCAGCGGCTGGCCGGCGCGGGCGCGCACGGCGTCCAGCGCCGGCTGCTCGTCGTAAAAGCGACGTTGCAGGCGGCTCTGGCCGGTGATCATCGGGTAAAGGCCGAAATTGGTCTCGCCCACAGCGATCTTGGGTGCGGCCGCGGCGTCGTCTGGCAGCGCCAGGTGGTAACTGCGGTCGCAGGCCAATGCCAGCTCCAACAGGGTGCCGGCAAAACAGGAGCCGGATTCGATCAGCGCGAACAGGCTGCGCGAGGACACATCAAGCCGCGAAAAGGTGCGGCGCAGCAGGCCAATGGTTTCGCGCACCAGCCAGTGCTTCTGGTACGCCACCAGGGTGGCGTCCATCGCCATCACCGTCGCAGCGTCGCCTTCTGTCTTGATCAGCCACACGCCAATATCAAGCTCGTTGGTGCGCATCTGCAGAATGGCGTCTTCAAGTTCACGCGCCATGGCCAGCGGGTACCAGGCAGCGCCAGCGGCCTCAATGCCGGCAATGTCGTCGGGCTGCGGCGCTACAGGCGCCTTCACAGTCCAGGTGGCAGTCCGCTTGGCGCGGTCGATCTGCACAGACACATGGTTGTAGTGCAAGGCATCGGCCTCGGTCACACGCTGGAGCGGGGTCAGCGCCACGCCACGGCCATCAGCGGGGCGGTCGCTTTGCGCGGCCAGTTCAAGGGCGCGCTGCTGCACGGTCTGTGCAAACACCTGGGGTTTGGCGATGTGATCGACCAGGCGCCAGTCCTTGGCCTTTTGGCCGCGCACGCCCTCCACGCTGGTGCAGAAGATGTCGGCCAGGTCGTGGCGCACGTGCTTTTTGTCGGTCACGCGGGTCAGGCCGCCGGTGCCGGGCAGCACGCCCAGCAGCGGTACCTCGGGCAGGCTCACCGCGCTGGCGCGGTCGTCCACCAGGATGATTTCGTCGCAGGCCAGCGCCAACTCGTAGCCACCGCCGGCGCAGGCGCCATTTACCGCAGCCAGAAACTTCAGGCCGCTGTGTGTGGAAGCGTCTTCCAGGCCGTTGCGGGTTTCATTGGTGAACTTGCAGAAGTTCACTTTCCAGGCGTGGCTGCTGACGCCCAGCATGAAGATGTTGGCGCCGGAGCAGAACACCTTCTCCTTGGCGCTGGTCAGCACCACGGTGCGCACCTCGGGGTGCTCAAAGCGGATGCGCTGGACGGCGTCGTTAAGTTCGATGTCCACGCCCAGGTCATAGCTGTTGAGCTTGAGCTTGTAGCCTGGACGCAAGCCGGCGTTTTCGTCGAAGTCAGCCTTCAGGGTGGCGACTGGGCCAGCAATGCTCAGCTGCCAGTGCTTGTACTGTGAAGGGTTGGTCTGGTACTCGACACGGCTGGGATGGGTCATGGTCTGGTCACTTCAATGGGGCGCAGCCAAAAGCAGGCGCAGACAATAGAACAAGGATTATTCTGAATTATATTGCTTGTGATTACGTCGTCAAGCACTTTAATGCATTTCTACGGCATCAGCAGTTGCCGCACCCTGTCGCGCAGCAGCAAGAAGGTAGCGTCCAGCGGCTGCGCGCTGGTGTCGATCTGCAGCTGGGCTTTCGAATAAAAGGGCGCTCGCCCGGCAAGAATGCCCTTCAGGTCTTCCATGGCTTCACGGCTGGCTGACATGGGCCGGGTGTCACCCTGCGCCACCACGCGATTCATATGGTCCTCGGGCGCTGCCTGCAACCAGACCGTGCTGCAATGGGCCAGCAGCGCATTGAAATTCGTGGGGTCAGACACCAGCCCGCCCGGCGTGGCGATCACCGCCTCCGGGTAAATTTGGATCGCCTCCTCCAAGGCGCGCCGCTCATAGCGGCGGTAGGCGTTAGCGCCGTAAAGGGCCTGTATTTCAGCCACGCTGCAGCCGGCCAGCTTTTCGATCTCGCGGCTGAGCTCGACAAAGGGAAATCCGAGGTCAGCTGCCAACATCTGGCCCAGGGTGGACTTGCCGGCGCCTCGCAAGCCGATCAACGCCACCCGCGCACTGGCCTGGGTACCAGCGCCATGGCCAACACCCAACATGGCGGCCAGGCCAACGCGCACCCGACGCAAGGCTGCCTCGTCTTGCTGGGCCAGCAGGTCGCGAATCAGCAGCCATTCGGGGGACAGCGTGGTGACATCACCAATCAACTCGGCCAGGGCGCACTGCAAAGCGCCGGCCACCTGCAGCAGCACCAAAATGGACGCATTGCCTTCACCATATTCCAGGTTAGCTAAGTGCCGCTCCGACACACCGGCCGCCACCGCGACCGCCTTGCGCGTCATGCCGCGGCGGGCCCGAAGGGCACGGGTTCGCTCGCCAAGCGCGACCAGGAAAGGGTTTTTAGGCACCCCTTCCGGCTTGGGCGCGTCAATGGCAGTTGGGTTCATGGGCTTCATTTTATGCAATATAGTGCTTGACAGCGCTTGGGGCGGCAATTAAGCTTCAATGCGCACAATAATGCATATTCACCAAGATCACAAGCCGGTTCATTAACACAACCCCAGACTCGGGCCGTCCCTCAATGACGACAAGGGCTAGCGTATGAAAACATCACCAGAAGCAGCCGAGCCAGGTACGCCCTTCAACTTTGCCCAGCACCTGATCACCCGCAACGCCGAGCGGCCCGACAAGACCGCCTTCATAGACGACCAGGGGCCCTTGAGCTACGGTGAACTGGCCAAGCAGCAGCGCCAACTGGCCGCCGCCCTGCTGGCGCTGGGCCTGCGCCGCGAAGAGCGGGTGCTGCTGCTGATGCACGATTGCTGCGACTGGCCGGTGAGTTTTCTAGGTGCTCTTTACGCCGGCATCGTGCCGGTGGCGGTCAATACGCTTCTTACTGCCGAGGATTACGCCTACATGCTGGGCCACAGCCGGGCGCAGGCGGTACTGGTCTCCGCAGCATTGCTGCCCCTGCTGCGCCAGGCCTTGGCGCTTACCCCGCACGAGGTCAAGCAGGTGCTGGTGTCACGCCCTGCACGGCCGCTGCTGGCGGGTGAGCAGGCTTTCGACGCCTTGCTGCGCCAACACGCGCCACTGGCCGCGCCGGCTGGCACCGGCCCCGATGACCCGGGCTTCTGGCTGTATTCCTCAGGCTCCACGGGCCGGCCCAAGGGCACCCTGCACAGCCAGGCCAACCCCTACTGGACGGCCGAGCTTTACGGCACGGCGGTGCTGGGCGTGACCGAACAGGACGTTTGCTTTTCAGCTGCCAAGCTGTTTTTTGCCTACGGCCTGGGCAACGCGCTGAGCTTTCCCTTAAGCGTAGGCGCCACCACCCTGCTGATGGCCGAGCGGCCGACGCCCGAGGCCACGTTCCGGCGCTGGCGCGGTGAGGTCGGTGGCGTCAAGCCCACGGTGTTTTTTGGCGCGCCAACCGGCTTTGCCGGCATGTTGGCGTCGCCAGTCCTGCCCGAGCGCTCGGCCGTGGCCTTGCGGCTGGCCTCATCGGCAGGCGAGGCACTGCCCGCCGAGCTGGGCGAACGTTTCAAGGCGCGGATGGGCGTTGACGTGATTGACGGCATCGGCTCGACCGAAATGCTCCACATCTACCTGTCCAACCAGCCCGGGCGGGTGCGCTACGGCAGCACCGGCTGGCCGGTGCCGGGTTACCTGATTGAGCTGCGCGATGACAACGGCGCCCCGGTGGCCGACGGGGAGACTGGCGACCTCTACATCCAGGGGCCCAGCGCGGCGCTGATGTACTGGGGCAACCGGGCCAAATCACGCGAGACCTTTCAGGGCGCCTGGACCCAAAGCGGCGACAAGTACGTGCGCAATGCCGATGGCAGCTACACCTATGCTGGCCGCAGCGACGACATGCTCAAAGTCAGCGGCATCTATGTGTCGCCGTTCGAGGTCGAATCCACCCTGGTGCAGCATGAGGCGGTGCTGGAAGCCGCCGTGATCGGCGTGCCCGACGAGCAGGGCCTGACCAAGACCAAGGCCTTTGTGGTGCTCAAAGCCGGGCAGCAGGTGAGCGAGGAGGCCTTGCAGGCCTTTGTGAAAACACGGCTGGCCCCCTACAAATACCCGCGCAGCATCGCTTTTCTGGCCGAGCTGCCCAAGACCGCCACCGGTAAGATTCAGCGCTTCAAACTGCGCGACCTGGAGCGCGGCAAGGCATGAGCCCAGCCCACACCCGGGCCGACATCGTCTGGCGCGGCCAGCCGGTTCAACTAGAGTACCAGTGGGTCGGTGCGGATAGGCCTGACGTACCACTGGTGGTGTTTTTGCATGAAGGCCTGGGCTCGGTGGCGATGTGGCGCGACTTCCCATCCGCCCTGTGCGCCGCCACCGGCTGCCGGGGACTGGTTTATTCGCGCCCGGGCTACGGCCACTCCACGCCGCGCGCGCCCGACGAACACTGGGGCCCCGATTTTTTGCACAGGCAAGCCCATGAGGTGCTGCCAGCGCTGCTGCGGGCGCTGAGCATAGACACGCTGGCAACCCCACCCTGGCTGTTCGGCCACAGTGACGGCGGCTCCATCGCCCTGCTGCATGCGGCACACTTCCCCGAGCGGGTGGCCGGCGCCATCGTGCTGGCGCCGCATATTTTTGTAGAAGACCTGTCCATTCGCAGCATTGCCCAGGCGCGCGAGGCTTACCTGCACGCCGACCTGCGCCAGCGCCTGGCCCGCTACCAAGACCACCCCGACTCGGCTTTCTGGGGCTGGAACGACATCTGGCTAGACCCCGCCTTTCGAAACTGGCGCATTGATACCGAACTGAGCGCCATCCGCTGCCCGGTGCTGGCGGTGCAGGGGCTGGACGACGAATACGGCACACTGGCCCAGATCGAGGGCATTGCCGCCGCCCTGCCTGGCACCGAATTGTTTACGCTGCCCGACTGCGGCCACTCGCCGCAGCGGGACCAGCCGGGCGCCCTGACCCACGCCGTCGCAGCTTTCATCACCCGGCTGCGGACGGCGCGGCAAGCCGTGGGCAACAACGGGCCCTAAAATTCGCCAGCCAAACGACGGCCCCGCCGCGCCGAGCCAACGTCATCCCCAACTTGAACACCCTCCCCCTCGTCCGCTGGCTCGTCCTCCTGTCGCTGCTGGTCAATGCCATCGGCCTGGTCACGCCCATCATCAACGCCGGTGACTCCGTCACCTACGCCGCGCTGTCGCAGCACATGGTTCGCCACGGCGACTGGGTCAACCTGGTGCTGGACGGGCAAGACTGGCTGGACAAGCCGCATTTTCCGTTCTGGGTGACAGCGCTGTTTTTCAAGCTGGGCGGGGTCAACGCCATCAGCTACAACCTGCCGGGTTTTCTGTTTCACCTGCTCGGTACCTACTACACCTACCGCTTGGCTCGCCTTTTCTACGGGCGCGAGGCGGCCTGGCTGGCGGTGCTGGTGTTTGTGTCGGCTTTCCAGGTGATGCTGACCTCCACCGACGTGCGTGCCGAGACCTACCTCACGGGCAGCATCATGGGCGCCAGCTATTACTGGTTGCGCCTCGACACCAGCCCAAGGCTTAAGTACCTGCTGCTGGGTGCCTTGTTCAGTGCCACTGCGGTGATGACCAAGGGCATCTTCACCCTGATCACCATCAGCAGCGGCCTGGTGGCGCTGTGGCTGTACCAGGGCCGCTGGCGCGTGCTGTGGCAGGGTCGCTGGTGGTTGGCGCTGGCGCTGACGCTGCTGTTCACTGCGCCCGAGCTGCTGACCCTGTACCTGCAGTTTGACGCCCAGCCCGACAAACTGGTGTTTGGCCGCACTGGCGTCTCGGGCATCCGCTTTTTTGTGTGGGACAGCCAGTTTGGTCGGTTTTTCAACACCGGGCCTATCCGAAACACCGATGGCAACCCAGCCTTCTTTCTGCACGTGTTCCTGTGGGCTTTCCTGCCCTGGGTGGCCGTCGCTGTTGCCGCCGTGGCGCAGTCTTGGCGCGGCTGGCGCAGCAACGACGCGAGCGCGCGGGGCCAGTTGGTGGTCCTGGGCGCCTCCTTTGCCGTGACTTTTGGCTTGTTCAGCCTAACCAGCTTCCAGCTGGATTACTACACCGTGATCGTGTTCCCGTTTGCGGCCATCCTGTGCGGCCAGTATCTGGCCACAGTACTGGCCCAGCCCGACGGCCGGCGCGGGCTGGAATTGGCCCAGCTTGGCACGGCGGCACTGACGGCGGTACTGGCCTTGGCCCTGGCCCTTTACGTGGGCCAACCGATGGTGACCGGCATGGTGCTGCTGTTGCTGCTGGCCGGGCTGGCGCTGGGCAGGCTGTGGCGTGCGCCCTGGCGAGCCCGAGCCTTGCTGCTGCTCCCGGTATTCGGCGTAAGCCTGTTGTACAGCTTTATCACTGTATTGATGACCCTGACCTACCTGTCTGTCGGACTGGCCTACAACGCCAACCGGGTGCTGGCCATGCAGCCTCCTGGTGACATTTATGTTTGGAAGATGGACCTGGTGGCCCGGGAGCTGGGGCTTTACAACCCGGCGCCCACCGTCTCTGTGAGTGAGCGTCCGCGCTTGCCTGCGGCGGGGCAGCCCTATTACCTTGTGATCCGGGCGGCAGAGCTGGCGCAAGTTGACCATTTGCCGGGACAGGTGGAGCCCGTGGCGCAAGGTCGCTGGGTGGTCGACAAGACCGGCCTGCTGCCGCGCATGCTGCAGTTGGCCCGGGGCACGGAGCCGCCAGACGATATCCGGATTTTGCGCGTCGACCCCGTACCGCGCTAGAAGCTGCTGCAGCCAGAGGGGGCGCCTACGCCAGGCACGGCACACACCATTGATATAAATCAAGCGACACCGCAGGGTGCTGTTCATAATGAACTTGATTTTTTCAAGGACCTGACCATGGCCAACAACGCCGGGCATTATGAAGCGCTGGATGCGTGCCACCTTGACATCGCGCAGCACATTAAGGCGCCGGAAGAGCGACTGATCGATCCACAGGCCAAGGCCCTTTGGGCGCAAGGGCTGCCACAAAGCCCCAGCCTTTAGGCACTGCCGCCTCACATTTCACCTTGCTTGTTATTATGGCTAAGCGTCTGCTTTGGCTGCGTCCGACGCCGTCCTTGCCGTGCAACCCTTTACTGACGCTTCAGCCGTTGGCAAAATCAGCCTCTTCCCTGGTGTCAGGTGATGCTTTGCCAGCGCCCTTGTCAGGCAAGGTTTTGGCCGCTAGCCCTTTACCGGCGGACCTTTTGTGCTACGAACTTGATAGCGTAATGATGACCACGAGTGACCGTAAGCCTTTTGAAATTGCGCGCGATGCCTTAAAGCAGATCACCGCCCGCAAAATGCAGCCCACCCCGGCCAATTACCAAGCCATTTACAACGAAATTGCCGGCACCCCCAATGACCCGCCGTTTCCGATGGAGCGCCTGCGCGACATCGCACGGGTCCTGCCGGCCAAGACGCCTGGGCAGCTCAAACAACGTGCGCTGTTTGAGTCCGCCATCGGTCAGCTCAGCTGGACCGGAGTCAAAAACGCCCTGGTTGCCTATGGCGGCTTTACCCCGGCGGTCCCGCTGCATGGCGCTGGCGCCCCGCTTGCTGCTGGTGCGACAGCCCCGGCCCCAGCCCAGAGTGCACCTGCGCTCACAGCCGAATTCCTGGGCCAGATCGCCCGCATGATCGAGTTCATGCTGCCGGCCCTGGGCGACGAGGATGAGCGCTTCGGCGAACAGGCCCAAACCCTACTGGCAGCCATGCGGCGACCGGCAGCAGAGACCGACGTGGGTGGCGTGAAAATCATGCTGGCCAACTTCAGCCATCGCGTTTCCTTTGCCGCCGAAGAGCAGCTCGAAGTCAAATCCACCCTGCTCAAGCTGTTGCAGCTGATCATCCAGAACATCGGCGCGCTGTGCCTGGATGACCGTTGGCTCAAGGGTCAGACCGACGCATTGATGGCGGCGGCCATGCCGCCCCTGACGCTGCGTCGGCTCGATGACGTGGAACGCCGGCTCAAAGATGTGATCCTCAAGCAATCGGAGGCCAAGGGCCGGCTGCTCGATGCGCAAACCGAAATGCGGCAAATGCTGGCGATGTTTGTCGAGCGGCTGTCTCACATGACCGAGTCCACCAGCGCCTACCACGGCAAGCTGGAAGAAACCGCACGCCTGATTGAGCAAGCCCAGTCTTTTGCCGAGATCACGCCGGTCTTGAAGGACATTGTCGGCACCACCCGAACCATGGCCAGCGACAGCCTGTCGGCGCGCGATCAGCTGCGCGACATGCAGGATCGGGTGGACGCCTCCGAGGTCGAGCTTGCCAAGCTGCATCAGCAACTCGACCGCATCAGTGCCCAAGCCCGGCACGACCCGCTCACCGGCGCGCTGAACCGCAAGGGCCTGGATGAGGCCTTGGAGCGGGAGGTGTCGAATGTGCGCCGAAAAGGGCTGCCGCTGTGCATGGGCATGCTTGACATCGACAACTTTAAACTGCTGAACGACCGTCTGGGTCATGCTTCGGGGGACTCGGCGCTGACCCACTTGGCCAATGTGGCCCGCGAGGTCATGCGTCCTCAGGACTCTCTGGCCCGCTACGGCGGCGAGGAATTCGTGCTGCTGCTGCCCGACACCGCGCTTGACCATGGCATCGAAGCCATGACCCGCCTGCAGCGTGAGCTGACCAAACGGTTCTTCATGGCAGGCAGCGAAAAGATCTTGATCACCTTCAGTGCCGGTGTGGCCCAACTGGGCGAAGACGAGAGCGGCAATGAGGCGATCAGGCGTGCCGATCAGGCCATGTATTTGGCCAAACGGGCCGGGAAAAACCGGGTGTTGGGCGCCTGAGCGCCAAACTTTAAAAGGGGTGTCTCCATGCTTTATTTGCTGCTTGGCCTGGTGGTCTTTCTGGGCGTGCACTCGGTACGCATCTTTGCCGAGGACTGGCGCAACCAGACCCGGACGCGCCTTGGCGAGGCGGCCTGGAAGGGGCTTTACAGCCTGGTCTCTCTCGCCGGCCTGGCGCTGCTGATTTGGGGTTTTGGCCAGGCACGGCAACAGCCGGTGCAACTCTGGAGCCCACCCGCCGGTATGCGGCACCTGGCGTCGGTGCTGATGCTGGCGTCCTTCGTTTTGCTGGTGGCCAGCTACGTGCCAGGTAACCGCATCAAGGCTCGCCTGCACCACCCGATGGTGCTGGGGGTGAAATTTTGGGCGCTGGCGCACCTGCTGGCCAATGGTACGGTGGCGCATGTGCTGCTGTTCGGTAGCTTCCTGGCCTGGGCCGCGCTGGATTTTCGGGCCGCCCGGCAACGCGACAGGCTGCAGCACACCCGCTATCCCGAAGGCACCACCGGCGCAACAGGAGTGACAGTGGCGATTGGTGTGGCAGCCTGGATTGGCTTCACCCTCTGGCTGCACGGGCTGCTGATCGGGGTCCGCCCGCTGGGTTAACCATGAGCATTCGCAACCTGGATTCGCTGTTTGACCCGCGCTCCATCGCGGTGTTTGGCGCGTCGCAGCGTGCGGGCAGCGTGGGCGCCACGGTTTGGCACAACCTGAGCAGCGGCGGCTACAGAGGGCTGCTGTATGCCGTCAACTCACGTCCGGGCGCACTGGGGGAGCAATTAGCCTATACACGGGCCGCCGATTTGCCCACGGTGCCTGAGCTGGCCGTGATCTGCACCCCGCCGGCCACCGTGGTGGGGCTGATCGATCAACTGGCCCGACTCGGCACCCGCGCTGCCGTGGTTATGACCGCCGGCATGGATGGGCAGCAAAAACAGGCGATGCTCGATGCAGCACGGCCGCACCTGCTGCGTATCATCGGGCCAAACTGCATCGGTTTGCTGGCGCCGCACAAGGGCCTGAACGCCAGCTTTGCCCACGTCAATGCGCAACCGGGGGAGCTGGCGTTTGTGTCGCAGTCGGGGGCGCTGGTCACGGCCATGCTGGACTGGGCACGGGGCCAGGCCATCGGCTTCTCGCATTTTGTGTCGCTGGGTGAGCATGCCGACGTTGATTTTGGCGACATGCTGGACTTCCTGGCCAACGACCCGAAAACCCGCGCCATCTTGCTCTATGCCGAGTCCATCGAGTCGCCACGCAAATTCATGTCGGCGGCCCGCGCTGCAGCGCGCAACAAGCCGGTGATCGTCGTCAAGGCCGGCCGCTCAGCCCAGGGCCAGTTGGCGGCGGCCTCACACACCGGGGCGATGGCGGGTTCAGACCTGGTGTTTGACGCGGCCATCGCCCGGGCGGGCATGCTGCGCGTCAACACGCTGCAAGAGCTGTTTCTGGCTGCCACCACCCTGTCACGCTTTCGGACCAACACCAGTGACAGCCTGACCATCCTGACGAATGGCGGTGGTGCCGGCGTCATGGCGGCTGACGCAGCGGCCTTTGCCGACGTGCCGCTGGCCACCTTGAGCGAGGCAACACGGCAAAAGCTCGATGCTGTGCTGCCCGCCAACTGGTCGCATAGCAACCCGGTGGACATCATTGGTGACGCGCCAGTAGCCCGCTACCAACAGGCCCTGGCCATTCTGAATAGCGACCCCAACACCGGTGCGCTGTTGTTCATTCACGCCCCCACCGCGATCGTGCCAAGCGCCGATATTGCCCAAGCCCTGCTGCCACTGGCGCAGCACGACCCCCACGTGGCACCGCGCCTGATGAGTTGCTGGCTGGGTGATGCTGCGGTAGCGCAGGCGCGCAAAACCTTCCAGAACGCCGGCGTGGCCGACTTCGACACGCCGGAGCAGGCGGTACGCGCCTTCTCTATGCTGCTGCGCTACCGCCACAACCAGAACGAGTTGTCGCAAGCGCCACCCGCCATGCTGGCCAAGCAGCGCCCGGACAGCGTCAGCATTCGACACATTGTGCAGGCCGCGCTGGCCGCCGGCCGCACCCTGTTGAGCGAGCCCGAGGCGAAAGCAGTGCTGCAAGCCTGTGGCATCCCGGTAGTGGCCACACAGCGGGTGGCGCCCACCGCTGACGCCGCCGCGCTGGCCGCCACCGCCTTGGGGTTTCCGGTAGTTTTGAAAATTTTGTCTGATGACATTTCGCACAAGTCCGACGTCGGCGGTGTCGCCCTGAACCTGGCGGATGAGCCCGCCCTGCGACACGCTGCGCACGCCATGCTGGCGCGCGTGCAACAGCAACTGCCGCTGGCTCGGGTTCAGGGGTTTACCGTGCAAAGCATGGTGCGCCGACGCCACGCCCAAGAGCTGATTGTGGGCAGCGCCATTGACCCGGTGTTTGGGCCAGTCATCCTGTTCGGACAGGGCGGCACCGCGGTCGAACTCATGGCCGACCGGGCCGTGGCCTTGCCACCGCTGAACGTGCCGCTGGCTCGTGCGCTGGTGGCGCGCACCCGGGTGGCCCGCCTCCTGGCGGGCTGGCGAGATACCCCGGCCGTTGACGCCGACGCCCTGCACGGCGTGCTGATAGCGGTGTCGCAGCTGCTGGCCGAGATCCCGGAAATTGCCGAACTTGACATCAACCCGCTGATCGTCAATTTTGAAGGCGCGATTGCACTGGATGCTCGCATCCGGGTCAGCGCGGCCGGTCCGGCCGGCGCCGATCATTTCGCCATTCGGCCCTACCCAGCAGAACTTGAAGAGCAGTTGCTGTGGCAGGGCCGTTCCGTCTGCCTGCGCCCGATCCGCCCGGAAGACGAAGCACAGCACATGGCCTTCCTGCAAGCGCTTGATCCTGAAGACGTGCGGATGCGGGTGTTTTACAGCCGGCGCAGCATAGCGCGCAGTGAGCTGGCCCGCTTGGTGCAGATTGACTACGCGCGCGAAATGGCGTTTGTGGCCCTGGCCGACGGCCCGGATGGGCAGGTGCAGACCCTGGGCGTGGTGCGCGCCATGACCGACCCCGACAACATCGAGGCCGAATTTGGCGTGATCGTCCGCTCTGACCACAAAGGCAGCGGACTGGGCTTGTTGCTGATGCAAAAAATGATCGCCTACCTGCGCAGCCGGGGGACACAACGCTTAGTTGCCACCGTACTTGATTACAACGACCGGATGCTTAAGCTGGCCCGTGAACTGGGCTTTGAGGAAGGGGCCATCGGCACCACGGGCGACGGCGTGCGTGGCATTCTGCTCAAGCTTACTTGATCCCAATCGCCCATTGGATCAGCATCTTGGCAACAAAGCCAGTCATGCCAAAGGCCAGCCCCAGAAAAATCACAAAGGTGCCAAACTTGCCCGCCTTGGATTCCCAGGCCAGCTGACCAATGATGAACAGCATGTAGAGCATGAACGCCCCCACGCCAAAGGTCAATCCAAAGCCGGCAATCTGCTCTTCGGTATAGCCCCACATCAGCCCGGCTCTCGCGGCGGCAGGCCAGACACATCCACCAGGTCGCGGTAAGCATGCCAGCTGGCGTGGCCCAGCATCGGCACCACGGCAATCAAGCCCAGCAGCAGCGAGCCCAGACCCAACAGCGTAAAGCCCATGATCAGCGCGGCCCAGAGCGCCAAGGGCAGCGGGTTGACCAGTACCGCCCGCCAACTGGTCAGCACTGCGGTGAGCAGCGTCACGCGCCGGTCCAGCAGCAAGGGCATGGCAATGACGGTTGAAGCAAAAATCGGTGCCGCCAGCACACCGCCGACGACCAGCCACAATTCAAACAAAAAGCCCTGGCGCGCCAACACCACGTGCCGAATGAAGTCGATCGGGGTCTGAATCGGCACTGGCGCCAGCAGCGTGATCAAGGCGGCCGAGGTGGCCACCCAGCCGGTCCCCGCCAGCGCCAGCAGGGCACCAAACTGCACCAGGCACCAGTAATCGTTGCCCCACTTGTTGAAGTGGTTGTTCTGCCAATTTAACCAGGTCTTGAGCACCAAGGCCGCATTGGCTGGCTCACCGCGCTCCAACGCGCGGCTCAAGGCATACAGGCTGGTGGCCAGCACCGGCGCCACCACCAAAAACCCCGACAGGGCGCCCGCCATCAACCAAAACCGGTCGTGTGCCACCGCCAAAATACCCATGCCGAACAGGGCGAGCACCAGACCGTGGGCAAAACTGACCCAGCCACAACGCGCCATGTCACGCCAAGCCAGCGCCAGCCAATGCATAGGGCGAAGCAGATCCAGGCTGCGGACCGCCGGCAAACGGGGAGCGGGGGAGGTCATGACCGGGCCAAGTGTAGGGTTTGGCCGCGAGGCCGGCCTTGATCTGTGTCAAACCGGTAGCGGCAGCAGGGGGCGCTACATAATCAGCCGCTTTACTGTCGTCAGGACCCACCATGCCACGCCCGATTCTTGCCGAAGCCCAGATTCACCCCGCCATACGGGAACAAATCGCTCGCCACGAACACGCCATCGTGAGTGAAGTTCAGGCGGCGGTGGCACAGCACGCCGTGGTGGTGATCGGCATGGCCTCAAACCCCTACCCCAAGAAAGCACGCAAAGCGCTGGACGCCGCAGGGGTAGCGCACCATGACCTAGATTACGGCAGCTATTTCAGCATGTGGCGCCAGCGCAATGCACTCAAGCTGTGGACCGGCTGGCCAACGTTTCCCATGGTGTTCGTCAAGGGCACCCTGATCGGCGGTGCCGGTGACTTGGCCAAACTGATTGCCAGCGGCGAGCTGAAAAAGCTCTTGTCTTCATAAGAAAAGTGGCTCTAAGCCCCATCACCATTAGGTTGTTAGCTACTATTTTAGTAGCAATTTTTGAGTTAGATAGGATGGGTGCAGTGGTCAAGATGGTGGCCCTCGCAAGCCAAGCGCCGTCGTCCCCGGCTCGACCGGGGACCCATGACGTCCTGGGTTCCCGTTCGTGGCCGGGAATGACGACCGATCGTCAAACTCAAGGCTTGGCTTTGGGGCGACCATGGTGCGGCATAGCACTGGCGTCAAACACCTTTTGCTGCTCGGGCGTCAGCGTCGCATAGAAGACCTTGGTCGCCTCGTCACGCTGGTCCATCGCCGTCATGTGCTGGCGGCGCAGCGCCTTCATGCGCTCGAGCCGCTCGGGTGTTGACAGTTTTTCCATCGCAGCGGGGTCAGGCCGTTTAGCCATCATGTCAGCCGGCATCTTGTGTGCTGCAACAAGTGTGGTCCAGGCGCCTTCTTGGGCGGGTGTGAGCTTGAGCCGGGCCTTGAGTTCGGCGGCGTGCTTGTCCATGCGGGCCTGCATCCGGGCCGGGTCCCTATGGCGCATGCCCTCGTGCATACCGTCGGCAGGGCCAGCCATCATGGCAGCGTGACCGCCCGATGAGGGCATCTGCGCCAGCGCGGCGACGCCCGACAGGGCCAGCAGACCGGCCAACAAGGTGGGTTTGAATCGTGAAGTCATGGTGATGTCCTTTGGATTGGGCCAGATGCTCAGGGATTGGCATCAGGCTGAAGGGCAGTGTGGCCGGCCTGTGTAAGCGCAGCATGCGCCAGCGCTAAGCCTGTGTAAAGTTTCATGAAAAAGCCAGCGTGAATTGGTGGGATGATCGGCGCGGGATCGCTCAAATCAATTGTCAAGAAGGATGCTTGTGTTCAAAAATGTGATCGTTTACCGGATCGGGGCCGACTGGTCCGCCACGCTGGCGGACATGGAAGAACGGCTGGCTGCCACGCGCTTTGTCGCCTGCGGCCCCAGCCAGGAAAAGTCATCCGGCTGGGTCGAGCCGCGTGGCGTGGCCCAGGGGCCGCTGGTGGAGTCGGTGGCTGGTCAACTGGTGCTCAAGATGATGATCGAAACCCGAGCCCTGCCGGCCTCGGTGGTGAACCGCAAAGCCGAAGAGCGGGTAGCGCAAATCGAGGCCAGCACCGGCCGCAAGCCCGGAAAAAAAGAAATGCGCGACCTCAAAGACGACATCCGTCTGACGCTGTTGCCCATGGCCTTCACCAAATTGGCCAGTATCACCGTCTGGATCGACCGCGAGGCCCGTTGGCTGGTGATCGATGCGGCCAGCCTAAGTCGGGCGGAAGAGGTCGTAGCGGCATTGGTGGCGGTATTGGATGGCTTCGCCATCACCCTGCTCAATACGCAGATCTCACCCACCGCCGCCATGGCCCAGTGGCTGGATACCCAAGAGCCGCCGGCCGGCTTCAGTGTGGACCGCGAATGCGAGTTAAAGGCCGCGGATGAATCGCGTGCCGTGGTGCGCTATGCCCGCCATGCGCTTGACACCGAAGAGGTCCGTCAGCATGTGGCCACTGGCAAGCTGCCCACCCGGCTGGCACTCACCTGGGAGGGCCGGGTGTCGTTTGTTCTGACGGAGAGCCTGCAACTGAAAAAACTGGCCTTTTTGGAGGGCGTCTTTGAAACCTCTGGCGCCGAACGGGCCGACGGCTTCGACACCGATACCGCCATCGCCACCGGCGAATTGCGCAAGCTGCTGCCGGATTTGCTGGAAGCGCTGGGGGGCGAGGTGGTCGTCGGCTAAGGCTCGCCTCAGACCGCTGGCAACCCCAGGCCGGTCATCTCGGCCGACACCTGCTGCCAACGCACGTCAAAGTGGCCGCTCCCCTTGCCAGGGCCGGCATTAGCCGCCAACAGGGCCTGACGGGTGCCCGCCAGCACGCTGTCAATCACCGGTACGCTGACATCGGCCTGAATCAGCTGCGCCAGACCGGCTAGGCCGGCGCCGCCCAGAATGACCGCATCGGCCCTGAAGTCTTGAACCGCAGCCTGACAAGCCGCCGCCAGCAGCGCCTGTGCCGCTACCGGGTCAGCAGCGAGCTGGGCGCCCGTTGGCGCAACCGTGTGAATACCAGCAAGTTGGTCGCCGTAACCCAGCATCTGGGCCAGCCGCGCCAGCATCGGCTGCCACCGCACACCCCCGGTGACGATGGCAAAGCGGCCATGAGCGGCCGCTTCGACAAAGGCAGCCTCGGCCAGCCCGGTCACCGGAACAGCGCTGCTGTCCCGCAAGGCCAGCAGACCCGGGTCGCCAAAACAGCCAATCAGCACCGCATCGGGCGCGGGTTGGTCCTCATCAGCCAGTGCCGCGGCCCAAGAGTCCAGTACCGCATGGCCGGCCACCGCATAGCTGGCTTCACAGGCGATGTAAGGCGCACCAAAACGGGCGGTCACCGTCCGCACACGGACATCGGGTCCGGCAGCGCGCTGCGCATGGGTCTGTAGCAACGCACTGACAGCGCTCGAGGTGTTGGGGTTGATAATCAGGAGGTGACGCATGCGCTTGAGTTTAAGCTGCGGGCGCTCCCTGACAAGCAAGAACGACTCGATACCAACTATCGCCGCCATTTTCAACGGATTTACGTCGCGGCTAAGAATACTGGGCAATCCCTTTGGCATTCAGCATCGAGGTGCTCGTTTTGCCGTTTCAAACCACGCCCGGTATCAATACCGGGCGATCCGCTGGTTTGGTTGCTGCTTCAACTGCAAGTTTCTGGTTTCAATCCACGCCCGGCATTAATACCGGGCGATCCTTCTGCGGCGACTTGCTGCTCAAGCGCTCAGAGGTTTCAATCCACGCCCAGCATTAATACCGGGCGATCCTCTGCCAAAGATCGCTCGGGCAAGCTGGGCGCTTGGGTTTCAATCCACGCCCGGCATTAATACCGGGCGATCCAGACCATCAATCAATTGGAGCAAGAGTATGGCGCAGTTTCAATCCACGCCCGGCATTAATACCGGGCGATCCGGCCGCGCCTGCCAAGGCCACGCCGCCCTGGGCCAAGTTTCAATCCACGCCCGGCATTAATACCGGGCGATCCGCGGAGGCCAAGAGCCAGCGCGACGCAGAGCAAAAGTTTCAATCCACGCCCGGCATTAATACCGGGCGATCCAAAGTCACCCGGTCCAAGCTGGACGCCTCCAACGTGTTTCAATCCACGCCCGGCATTAATACCGGGCGATCCCTTGCCAGATCATGGGTATGCCTTTCGATCAAGCTCGTTTCAATCCACGCCCGGCATTAATACCGGGCGATCCAGGAGGGTGGCTACCGCAAGCTGCTGGTCGAGCTGTTTCAATCCACGCCCGGCATTAATACCGGGCGATCCTTCGCGGCCACGGTGGATGGCTGCGAGAAGTGGGTTTCAATCCACGCCCGGCATTAATACCGGGCGATCCTCTATCCACTCCTCTGCTGTGAACAGGCTCATGTGGTTTCAATCCACGCCCGGCATTAATACCGGGCGATCCGGCGTCGTCCGCTGAATCGAAGTCCACACAAAGCAGGTTTCAATCCACGCCCGGCATTAATACCGGGCGATCCAGTTCGTGGACTACTGGATTGCACAGCCTGGGCAGTTTCAATCCACGCCCGGCATTAATACCGGGCGATCCATGGCCTCCTGCATGGCGCTGTTCCAGCCAGAGATGTTTCAATCCACGCCCGGCATTAATACCGGGCGATCCTGTGGAGCACAAAGCGC
>Ga0247834_1001794_pt1 | contig 34982 bp, 46 predicted proteins | sample LaCruzMarch2015__8_FD_187118 | JGI IMG/M metagenome (GOLD analysis project Ga0247834, IMG submission 187118) | Freshwater microbial communities from meromictic Lake La Cruz, Castile-La Mancha, Spain - LaCruzMarch2015_12m | ecosystem: Environmental > Aquatic > Freshwater > Lake | place: Spain... | reverse complement strand
ATTGTCATATGTCTGCAAATATGTCTTTAAACAGTATGGTGTGCTCTTTATGCATTTGGCAGATTCAATCAATACTTGATCTCTTGTCATATTCTCTTTTTTATATAAATACACATAAAACAAAAAAACCCCAACCTAATTAAAGATTGGGGTTTTAAATATTGTTTTATTAGTTTCTTCTAATATTTAAATCTTTCAATAGTTCATCAAGTGATATGTCCTCAAAATCTGAGGGGTCAAAATTTGTTTGCTTTCCACCAGTATAATCATCTGGCGCTTGATTAGGGGTAAATCCACTACCATCATAAGTATCTTCATCATCTATATCCATATCATCCATATACTGACTTTGTAAGTAATCAAGATATTTCTCTTTACTAACTCTAGCTTGTTCAATTAATTCATCAAATTCCCTTTTTGCATAGTCTTGGTCAGATGGTGTATCTGATATTACATATTTCATTAGATTTATAAATTCATCTGCTGGTATTTTATATAATTCAACAAAGAAAAATCTAATTAAACCAATATCTGATTTATCAAATAATTCAGTAGGTAAAATGTTCCTAATCTTATCCAAGATAGCTGGACCAATTCTTAAACCTTCAGTTTCTGATTTTAATGTATCTGCTTGACCTAATGTCATCCTAGCCATATCTTCATCATTAGAATAACCATGTCTAGCTAATGCTTCTTCAATCCCTTTTGCAATTTCATGACATAATATTGGAAACATAAATGCTGTTGCATTGATTACAGTCTTTTTTTCACCAGTTTCTGGATCTTCTTCATCATAAATATCAACAGCTGCGGCAACTCCACCACCTTTTGCTGCCATATCCATCATACCTTCATTCAAGAAATATAATGCATCAACTAAAGGGATTGTTGTTGAGTATAGTTGGTATAATTTTGGGTCAATTACATCTAATTGTGATTTAACCTCTGGTTTCTCATATATATAATGAGTTTTCCTTGCAACACCACCAATGATGGCATTGATAATATCCCTTTTGAAAACTTCATTTGATAATTCTTCTTCTTCTTCTGGTGATAATTCTTGTTTAATTTTATCTTTTTCTTTTCTCATTTTACCAACAACATCATTGCCTGGTATTCCTAAACTAGCATTAATGATGAACTCATCATCACTAACTTCCATTTCATTTAATGTTTCACTAATTGCTAATTCAACTAGTTCATCACTATACCTAGATTCTAATTGTTGAATTGCAGAAGCATTCTGATACACTCTTGACGTTACAATTGAAACTAACTCGTTTGCTGTTAAAGTTTCTTTACCTGCAATTCTTCTAACCCTATTTAATACATCATTAAATGAACGGCTATATAATTTTTGAACATCTGCTGCACCCCTCTTTAAGGCAGGGTTTTGTCCAAACATAGAATTTGGGTCTGCAAGTTTTTTCTCCAATTTAGGATCCATACGTTCAGGGCCAGTATATTCTAATTGTTCTCTTAATTTTTTGTTAATTAGTTTGTCTATGTTCTTCATTATCCTTTGAAATTTATTAATTGCATAATGTTATTAATAATAGCATCTTTTGCTTTATTTGGTGCTATTGCTTTTGGCATAGTTTTTACACCTGGGCGTGGGTTTTGGAATGGGTTATCTTTCCTTGATGGCTTTATTTTTGGGTCTGCTGGTTTTACAACTGGTTTTGTTGTTGTATCTGCCTTTGGCATAGGGTTTATTTTTGGGCGTGGGTTTTGGAATGGGTTATCTCTCCTTGATGGTTTTATTTTTGGATCAGCCGGCTTTACAACTGGTTTTGTTGTTGTATCTGCCTTTGGCATAGGGTTTATTTTTGGGCGTGGGTTTTGGAATGGGTTATCTCTCCTTGATGGTTTTATTTTTGGATCAGCCGGCTTTACAACTGGTTTTGTGTCAGGGGCTTGTTCTTTTAAATGATTTAACAAACCTTTCTTTGTAATTTGTGGTCTTAATTTTGATTCAACCATTTTATTTATTTGGTCTTCAATAAAAGAATCAATCATATTTGATTCCTTCATATCTTTTTTTGAATTACCCTTAACATCCATTACACATTTTTCATATTTGTTTTTCTGTGTTTTTGTCCATTCACTTCTTTCTGAAGTACCAAATTCTTTCTTTAATTGTGCTGTGCAAATTGCCCAAGGATTTGCTTTAGACTTTTTAGCCTCACCTACCTCTCTTTTCTCTAATCTAACATTAGGTGCACCCATTTTTGATAATTCAACTGCTTTTTTAGGGTCTTTAGTAGTTATACTACCCCCACTATTTGATGCATATTCCTGTTCGCCTAATAACTTTGAGTATAAATAATTTATATTATTATCACTCATACCTTTTAAAGCATTTATAGAAAAACCCTCCTCCAATAAGGTTAATACTTTTTTATTAATTTTCATATACTATGGTTTTTTCAAATTCCAAGATTAAATCTCTTTCATAAAGTTTATTTTTTATTTCTTGTTCAGTTTCACCAAACTTAAATACCAATCTATTTTTTGCATCTTCATTAACTTCCCAGCCTAATGCTATAACACCATCAACAGAATCAATCATAGAGAAATAATCAGAGTTTTGTATTAAATACAATGATACATCTTCTGTTGTTAATTGTCCAACTTTTGTTATATATTTTAATTCTGGCGGTTTTGGATAACCATTGGCAGGTTTTGCTTCCCAACTCTCCCCCCAAACTGAATCAGAGGATGAAAAGATAAACTCATATATATAATCACCTTTATAATTGATACCCAAAGAATTTATGAAAATTAGTCTATTCATTTTATTATTTCTCCTTTTTTTGTTATTTTTACAGTATTTTCATTTAACTTCAACATAATATTACCCAAGTTAGTCTTGCCCATAACTTTAAATCTCTTAAACTTATTTAAGAAATTGTTTGCTGCTGAATATTGTTTGTCTGTTTCAGATAAAATTTTAATTGATTTTAAATTTTCATTTAATGATTTTTCTATTTTTCTTTTCTTCTGTTCTGATAATACTTTTTCTTGTGGGCTTAATTCAAAATAGTTTGAAATAATTCTATCCACTTTTGATTCAGCATATCTCTTTTTTGGTGCATATTCTTCACCACCTTGGGGCATAGCACTCATGTCTGGCATAGCACTCATGTCTGGCATTTCACCACCCATATCAGGCATCTCACCTTCCATATCAGGCATCTCACCTTCCATATCAGGCATTTCACCATCCATTCCATCCATATCTGGCATCTCACCTTCCATATCACCCTCTTCACCGCCTCCTTCAAATTTTGAAAGAATATCCTCAACATCTTCCTCATCAAGAATTTCAATATTTAAAGATGATATGACCATATTAATGACATATTTAATTTCTTCAGATGTTAAACCTTCTTCATTCTCAAGTGTTCTAATCTTTTGTGTTAATCTTCCTGTTAATTTTTGGATAGTTTTAAACGTGACTTCCTCATCACCTTTGCCTTGTTTTGGTTCCATAGGTTCATCATCCATATCCATATCTGGCATTTCATCACCCATATCATCCATTCCTTCCATTCCTGGTTCAGCAGGTGGTGGCATTTGACCTTCCATACCTGGTTCACCCATATTAGGCATTTGACCTTCACCACCTTCCAATGGAGATGGGGGTAACTCTGGATTTGGGACAGGAGGTGGTTCTGGTGGTGGAGCAGGCATATCACCCATTTCATTACCAGGTTGTGCTGGTTTTGGTGTTTTTAATGTATATTTCTTTTGCTCACCAAATAATGATATACCATTTGGATTATTGTATAACTCATTCAATTCTTTTGTTATTAGATTTAATTTCTTAAATGCTTGAGAATATGATCTGTAATATTTTCTGTTTCTTATTGGGTCTATATAATCTAATGTGGATTCATTCAATCCCTTTTTAATAACATAACCAACTTTCTCTTTAACAATAGCATATACATTACCATCTGTCAATTGTATGTCATATTCCTTTGAAGAAGTTTCATTGATATTTGTTTTATCAACTTCTTTATACATAGCAATTTCTAACATTCTATTTAGTTTTGCACTACCTTGTAGTTTTTCACTGCCTATTGGTTTTAATTTACTCATTTTTTTATAATTTTTAATTATTTAAGCCATTTATTCCACCTAATTTGACTGCTGACATTTCAATAACTGTGTCAGTTCCTCCTGTTGTATTTATAACAACTGCCTGTGGATGTGGTACTTGTGTTGTTCCAGTCAATGGATCACCACTAAAAAACCCCAACATACCTTTGGTATATTCATAAAATGTGTTTGCACTAATTATTGCCATTTTTATTTTATTTATATATAAATATATCTATTATGTTAAATATTAATATAGTAAAAATAAAATTTATGAAATTTGATTTTCAATAGATAATTCTTTGGTTCTTTTCTTGTATTGATAATTAAATACCTTGTCTAATAGACCACTACGCCTTAAATACTTATAAACCAAATTTTCATTTGAAAACTCACCCCCCTTCTCCAAGCCACCTTTCCTAAATTTCCTTAATTTGTCTGTTAATTTTTTTATTTTTGTTTTTGAAACATTTAATGATGAATCATCTGCATCTTTTAACGTCTTCTTAACAAATTCAACCCAATGGTTTATTTTTAATTTTAATTTTGGCTTATTAACTGGGGGTTTCTCTTTTTTGGGTACAACCAACCACTCCTCATTCATTATTGAGTATTGCCCTTCTGCTGTGTGTTCTTCTTTTTCATCCTGTGGATAAACTTCCACATCATAACCTTTTATGGTTAAGTTATGTTTGTCATTAAAAATTAGTTTCTTTGCTGAAAATAATTTTAAATAAATCTCACCTTGATCTTCAAATTGTTCCAAATCAATAATTATATGCAAATCAAAATCAGAATATTCTGACCAGTTATAATTGGATAATGAACCAGTTAATATTATGTCTTCAACAAAAACATCCTCATCCAAAAATTCAATAAACTCTTTTGCAATATCCAATAACCCTTTTTTAATTTCAGGCTTCATCTTTGCCTTCTTTACATTATTGGGACTATCCCAAACTTTTGGGTTCAATGTATCTTTAACTATAAAACTTTTTATTATTTTGTTTTCCATAGTTATTTTTTTACATATTTGTAAGTTTTAGCAATACTTGTACTAAAGAATTTTCCCTGAGATTCTGCCAATCTAAATTGAGTGTATATTTTGTGTGGGACATCATCATACTCATATATAATATCATTATTGAAGGTAATCAATAACTTTTTTGTATTTAAGTCATATTCACTTTTCTTAATATTACTAGATTTAATTTCATTAATAATTTTAGTTCCACTTATGATTTCTTTTGTAATACCCATAATGTAATTTTTATATATAAATATATCAAAACAAAAAAAACCCCAAACAATTAAGCCAAGGGGTTTTATGATTATGTTAAAATAACATTAAGGTGTGGAAACAATAAAAGAATATTTGTAATGGAAAATAGTATCACATTTTTTATTATAAACTTTAACATCCATAAAGCCAAATTCAGGAGTTGATGTTTTTATACTAAATAATAAACCTATATTATCCCCCATCTTAGTCTTATCCAGAATGGTTATCTTGCTTTTGGATAATGGGTATAACTCATATTTGACAAAGTAATTACTATCTATAACCATATTTGTCAAATTAGTAATATTACCTAAACTATCATTATGATAGAATTTAGTTGTAACATTGTAAGTTGAATTTGATGCAATTGAAAACCAATCATCATTTATGCTAGAATATTCTATTGTAGAATCAATTGATAATTCAATAGCGTTTATCTTTTTGGTAGAAACAACTTGATTTAATGTAATCACTTCATTATCACAAGATAATATCAAGGATAAGATAAGTAGGGGGATAATATTTTTCATAGTTTTTTACTATAAATATAATATGTTTATAAAATGTTTATTGTTTTCTTACCTGTTTCAACATAATTTGGTAAAAACAATGTCAGAATACCATTTGAAACTGTTGCCTCAATATTACCCTCATTTATTTGGTAATTATTCAATTTAAAATTGTGTCTTATTGTTTTAGTTTCACCCTTCTTGTTAAAGACCCTTTTTCCGGTTATCTTTATTTCCTTGTTCTCCAAAACAATTTCTAAATTGTCTTTTGTGTAGCCTGGCACTTCAAAGGATATATAAGCACCATCCTTGGTTGATTCAATATCATACTCATCATCAAAAATACTACGACTTTGGGTTGATTGTGATGAAATGTTTTGGTCTGATGAACTAAAAGGGTTGTAAGTTGAATGTGATGTGAACCTAAATGGATTTGAGGATCCAAATAATAACTCTGCTAAAAAATCTCTGTCTTTCATAATTTTGTTTTTTATAAATGTTTATTTTTTTTATGAGAAAGTCAAATTTAATGCCAATTTATTTTTATATGACATTTTGTCAGTTATAAGCATTATTAGATGACATTTTGTCAGTTATAAACATTATTAGATGACATTTTGTTATATATAACATTATTTTCCTGACAATTTGTCAAAACTATTGGATTAGTCCAAATTTTGTATGATATTTATATAAAAATATAAGCTATGAATGTTGATTACTTTGATGATGAAAAAACAACAAGAGGTAAGAAAAATACCTCTGGTTCAAAAACCCCAGTCTTAGACAATTTTAGTAGGGATTTATCCAAATTGGCTGAAATGGGGAAATTGGATGCGTCAATTGGTAGGGAGAAAGAGGTTAAGAGATTGGCTCAAATCTTATCAAGACGAAAAAAGAATAACCCACTAATTCTTGGTGATGCTGGTTGTGGTAAAACAAATTTAATTGAAGGTGTTGCCCTAATGATTTCAAAAGGTGAAGGTCCACAAAATCTTTTAAGCAAAAGAATTGTAAATTTAGATTTAACATCTGTTGTTGCTGGTACCAAATATAGGGGTCAATTTGAAGAAAGAATGAAAGTAATTCTTGATGAATTGATTGCTAACCCAAATGTTGTTGTATTCATTGATGAAATACACACCTTAATTGGATCTGGAAACTCATCTAATGCTATGGATGGTGCAAACATATTTAAACCAGCATTGGCGTCTGGGGATATTCAATGCATTGGTGCAACCACATTTGATGAATTCAAAAAATCAATAGAGAAAGATGGGGCATTAGCAAGGAGATTTCAAAAAATAAAACTTGACCAACCTTCAATAAGTGAAACAATTAAAATTGTTAAACAGTCTATTGATAAATATGAATCCTTCCATAAGGCATCATATAGTGATGAGGTCATTGATTTATGTGTCAAGATGGCAGATAGGTATATCAATGATAGAGCATTCCCTGATAAGGCTTTTGATGTTATTGATGAAGTTGGGGCAAAACTCCAAGTTGAGGTTAAAATACCTGAATCAATTGTAAAATTAAAAGATAAGATTAATGACTTAAAACAGGAAAAAACAAGAGTTGTTATAAACCAAGAATATGAATTGGCTGCTGAAATTAGGGATAAAGAGTTAAAGTTATTAACAAAACTTGAATCTGAAACAAAAAAGTTTGAAGAGGATAAGTTAAAGAATAAGCGAAAGATAGATATTGAGGATGTTTATTCTGTTGTTTCAATTATGACAAATATCCCCTTGGAACAAATGAATATAGATGAAAAGCAAAAACTAATAAATTTAGATAAAAAGATTAAGGAAAATCTTATTGGTCAAGATGCTGCTGTTGAATCTATTACAAGGTCAATTAAAAGAAATAGACTTAATATTAAAGACCCAAATAGACCAGTTGGTAGTTTCATATTTTTAGGATCCACAGGAGTTGGTAAGTGTTTTATTTCAGAAACAAGCATAACTGTACAAAATAAAATCACAGGGAATATTGAAGAAGTTAAAATTTCTGATTTTATTAAAAAAATATGGTGAAATAGATGGGTTAATTAGGTTTAATGAAAGGCAAGTTAAATGGTTAAAAAATTATAAAAAAAGCAACTTTAGTAAAGTTTCACAAGATTTGTTCTGGGAAATTTTAAAAGTCAATCCTTCTATTATGGTTAATGAAATTTATTTTGCAACATATGTTAATGGTAATTTAGATGATAGTGGTAAAAATAATGAATTTAGGTTAAAATTAACTGAAAGAGTTATATTACCAGATTTTATAGATTTAACAAATAAAAAAATTATAGAATTTGATGGAACCTATTATCATAGATTAAATCCTGAAAATTATTTAAGGGAGTTAAAGAGAGATGAAATGATTATAAAATCAGGATATGAAATATTACATATTTCTGAAAAAGATTATTATTCCAATAAAGAAGATATAATCTATAAATGTGTAAATTTTTTAAATAAAAATTAAACTTTTATTTAAATTTATATTATATTTGAATAAACTAAAAAAAATATGCAACCTATGTCTAAAAATTTAAAAAATACTTTCTTGTTTGAAAAACAAGAATTTGAATCTTTAAAAAAGATTACTAAAACAACAGAAGTTAGTGATTATGCAGTTTTAACTGATAATGGTTTTGTTGATATTGTTTCATTACATGAAACAATTCCATATGATGTATATCAACTTAACTTGTTAGATGGTAAAGAGTTGAAATGTGCTGATAACCATATTGTATTTTATTCTAAAAATAATCAAGAAGTCTTTGTTAAAGACTTAATTTCTGGGGATAAAATTTTAATAAATCAAGATGATAATTTGAGTGAGGGTGAAGTTAAAGAGGTAATTAATTTAGGATATAAAGAAATTATGTATGATTTAGAATTATCTTCTTCTTCAAATAGGAGGTATTATACAAATGGAATACTATCACATAATACACATTTAGCAAAACAATTAGCCAAACAATTATTTGGAAATGAGAAATCATTGATTAGGGTTGATATGAGTGAATACCAAGAAAAACACACCATATCAAGATTGATTGGTTCGCCTCCAGGCTATGTTGGTCATGATGAGGGTGGTCAATTGACTGAAAAAGTTAAGAATAACCCATATTCAATTATCTTGTTTGATGAGATTGAGAAAGCCCATAAGGATGTATTTAACTTGTTATTGCAGATATTAGATGAAGGTCATCTAACTGATAGTCTGGGTAAAACTGTTAATTTCAAAAACACAATTATCATTTTAACAACAAACTTGGGCATCAAAAAATTCCAAGATTTTGGAACTGGAATTAGTTTCACATCATCCAAATATGGTAATGAAGTTGCTAAAAAAGAAATGCTAATGAAAGAATTGAAAAAGTTCTTCTCACCTGAATTCTTGAACCGTATTGATGATACCATTGTATTCAACACATTGAATGATGAGAATGTTAAAAAGATAACTGAAATTGAACTTAACAAACTAATTACAAGATTAACAGAATCTAATTACATTGTTTCCTTTGATTCATCTGTTATTGATTTAATTAGCAAAGTTGGATTTGATGAAACTTATGGTGCAAGACCAATCAAGAGAGCAATCCAGGATAAGATTGAGGATTTAATATCTGATGAGGTTTTAAATGGTTTCATTAAAGAAAACAAACCCTACCACTTAATAGTTGAAGATGAAAATGTTATAATTAAAAAGGGGGTCGCTTGACCCCCTTCCTTTTTTACCCCCTTTTCATTGATGGTCTTATGACCGGTATATGTTTCTTTTCATACTTTTCATAACCTAAACTTGCAATCATTTCCCTCCCTATTTTAATCCCATTCTCCACATCTTCTAAAACAACATACTCATCTGGTGTATGATAATCATAATAACCAATAGATATGTTAAGACAACTAAAATCAAATAACTTCTTTAAAGCATATACATCTGTATAAGGATGTGAGCCAAACCTGGGGGCTGTATTCTCTACTAATACACTATTAATCTTATTAAAGAACTCACTATCCCTATTAAACAAAGGAACACCAGATGAGATTTCAGTCACCATCCAATCAAAGGGGGCATCAAACTGTATTGCATACCCAACGTTTTTGAAGAATTCTGGATTCGCTTCTAATGAACCAATGCAACCAATTTCTTCTGATACAAAAAAAGCAGCCTTTAAAACTGGTAATTCTGTCAATAAAGTCAAACAGGCAAAAACACCTGCTTTATCATCACCTCCAATTCCAGTTGGTTGACCAATCTTATCATAACCCTTATAAGCCTCTTTTAAGACACCTTTTGAGTTTTCCATTAGTTCAGTTCTAACATCTATATAAGTGTTGTTGTGGACTGTATCTGTGTGTGCTACAACACAAGGATAGGTTTCTGTTTTGCCCTTTGTGCAATATATGTTGGACATCTTATCAACCTCATATGGTATATTATTCTTTTTTAGAAATTCACATATGTAATTAACTAATTTTAATTCCCTGCCACTATATGATGGAATTGATAACACTTCTTTTAATAATTCTTTGTTCATATTTTTTCTATAAATATAGGTGATTAAATTGTTAAAAACTTAATTTCACCACCCTTTTCTTTTATCATATCCTTAATTTCTTTGTATGAATATTTTTCAGATAGAGTTGTGTATTTTGCAAATATTGAATGGGCTTTTAGATTTTTTGGAACTGAATCTATTTCTAAAGCCGTTAGGTGTAAATCACCATCAACAGTTAAATTATCTGGGAGAGTTTTTATTTTTGTCAATCTTAAATCAAGATATCCTTTAACAGTAAAATTGTCTGGCAATCTTTCTATTTTTACACCATATAAATCAAAATTATCATCATAAAATAAATCTTTATCATCTATTGAATCAAAATCATTGATTAATTTCCATTTTAGGGGTATCCTTTTGTTATCCTTTGCTTCAAGGAAATCAAATATTCTTTTTAATGCTTCTGTTTCCATTGTCTAATCTCTAAATATTTTACCTTTTATAAATCCAGGTTTAACCATTTCTCTCAATTCATTATCTAAATATTTTGTTAATTTTGTATTTTTTATATACAAACTCCCACCAACTTTCAATCCTTCTGGTAATGAGGTTATTTTTGTATATTGTAAATCCAACCAACCACCAACTTCTAACCCTTCTGGCAATAAGGTTATTTTTAAATCTCCTAAAAACAAAGCACCCCCAACTTTCAATCCTTCTGGCAATGAGGTTATATTTTTGTTTGATAAATTTAAACCGCCTTTAACATTTAAATCTTCTTTTGTTATAGGCTCATTAAATATTATCTTCCATTTAAGAGAACCTTTGTCTTTATGGGTTTTTCCTTCCTTCTCTTCAAGGAACTCAAATATTCTTTTTAGTGCTTCTTTTTCCATTGTATTTTTAATTTATAGAAAACCATCATTGTCATTATCATCCCCATCATTGTCATACTAATCACCCATATTATAAATTAAATCACCTTTTATAAACCCAGGAGAAATCATTGTCATTACCTGTTCCTTTGTGTAATCCTCCAAGTATGTGCCTGTCACATACACATCACCGCTAACTTTCAATCCTTTTGGCAGTTCAACATATGAATAATCAATATATAAATCACCTTCAATTGTCAAGCCTTGGGGTAAGAAGGTTATTTTAGTAGTATATGATAAATCCAAATCACCTTCAATATTTAATTCTTCTTTTGTTAATGGAATATTATTTATTAACTTCCATTGAAGTGGCACATTATGTTCCTCCTTCTTTTCAAGGAATTCAAATATTCTTTTTAATTGTTCTTTATTCATTGTAGTTTTAATTTAAATCAATATTCATCATACTCATTTCCATCATACTCGTCATATATCACCTGACCTTTTATAAATCCAGGGTGAATAATTTTTATTATTCTTTCCTCAATATCAAAAAAATCATGCCCACGACCTGATAGATATAAATCACCCCCAAGTTTCAATCCTTTTGGTAAATCATATATAGTATTACTTGTATGTAAATTACCACCAATCTCTAATCCTTTTGGTAATTCAACCATTGAATAATATAAAAATAAATCACCTTCAATTTTTAATCCTTCTGGTAAGAATGATATTTCTGAACGAGATAAATCCAAATTACCTTTAACATTTAACTCATCTTCTGTTAATGGTTCATTATTTACTAATTTCCACAAAAATGGTAGATTATGATTTTCCTTTTCTTCAAGGAAATCAAATGTTCTTTTTAATACTTCTTTTTCCATACTGTATATATTAAAGATAAATATAACTAAATATTATTATTGCACCCATAAAACAGCAAATAAAATTATTTTTAAATTAAATGAAAAAAACATTTGGAAAATCAAAAAAAGGGATGTATATTTGTATTCTCAAAACAAGTGAGGTATTTATACAAAGACAAGGGGACGAAAGGTATCGATTGGCGTGGATTGTGTGAGTAGGCATGTTGGGGCTGAATTAACCTCATTAACAACTGGTTCAAGCCTTTAACTGGCAACACTTTAGAAACTTTAGCAACTTTAGGTCTTGTACGTGAAGATGCTGTTGTTGCGGCTTAGTAGTCATAACAACCCCGGGTCGGTGGGCATATAACCCAGGAACAGAAGCCTTATAGTGTGATACTACTTATTGTGTCAAAGGTTTAGGTTAGGGGTGCTACCTGTTAGTCTATGCAAATAGCAGAAGTGAACCCTCCACAGTTGGCAGATCAAATGGCAAAATATGAACTGTCTTATGTGTCCATACAGAATCTATGGAATAAACATGTAGTCTATTTACTTAATTACGAGCAAGACCAGGGTTCAATTCCCTGCGTCTCCACCAGTGGAAGAACCATATTATTTGGTTCTTCCATTTATTTTAAACAAAAAGTTTTCTATTATTGATATTTATATTAAACACACATCCAATCTAGGGTAAAATCTTACCTTATATTTATTATCTTTGCAAAAAAAAAAATTATGAAAAAAATAATATATGCACTAGTTGCGGTATCAACTATTAACTTGTTAGAAATGACAAGTAATACCAAATTTCAAACAAATGAAATTAATGAAATAAAAATAACTAGTCAAAAAGTTCTAAAGAATAAGAATGCCAAATTATTGTTCTTATATCTTGAAATAATTGAAAATGGTATCAAACATCCTGATATTGTTTTGGCTCAAGCAATATTGGAAAGTGGTTATCTAACAAGTCAAATATTCATTGAGAATAAAAATCTATTTGGAATGAGATTCCCTGAAAGAAGGCCAACTGTTGCCTTATCAGAGAATAGGGGGTATTCTGTTTATGATTGCTGGACAGATAGTGTTAAGGATTATAAGTTGTTCCAGGATTTTCTATTTAGAAGAAAAGAAAAAACAAGAGATGAATATTTTGATTACTTAACTAGAATTTATGCAGAAGATCCAAATTATGTACCATTCTTAAAACAAGTTATTGAAGATAATAAGATTATCATAGAATCTAATTTAGATTTATACAAAGTGTTTAAAAACAACACAGAAACGTATGAATATAATGAAAAAATATGTGAATTAGCAAAACCAATGAAAATAGTTTAATGATATTGTTATATTTATATATATAATATATAAATTATGATTTCTGAAAATAAACTTTATGCCCCCATCAAGAACTATAGCCCAAGTATTATAACTTCAAAATATAATGAAGTTAGTTCTGTTAGGAACAATAGGCAACATAAAGGTCTTGATTTGGGTGTACAATCTGGAACACAAGTATTAGCCCCCCAGGATGGGACAATTAAAACTAGCCAAATAACCCAAGGTAATTGTGGTGGTTTGATTGAAATAACACATGCTGATAATATAACAACAAGATATTGCCATTTAAAAAAACTAAATGTTAGCCAAGGTCAAACTATTAAAGCTGGTCAAGTAATTGCTTTAAGTGGTGGTGCTGCAAATGACCCAGGAAAAGGATTGTCAACAGGTGCACATTTGCATTTTGAAGTTCTTGTTGGAAACCAATTTGTTGACCCAGAAAAATACCTATCAGGTCAAGCAGCCATTTTTACAGGGGACACATCAAGTGATTCTTATAATTTAAGCAATGATGGAAGCACATCTTCCTCATCAAAAAGTTATACAGCAGGAGATGGAAGTACAAGTTCATCAGAAAAAACATATAATATGTATAACCCAAATAAACAAGCAGTTGTTCCTGAATCAATTAAAAATGATGTTAAAAACATTAAAGAATATTATAAAAAATTAAATATACCAATTCTTTTGGAATATAATTTATTTGAACCAAATAAATTAACAGAAATTGGTGAAAAATTAGTTGATTCATTTAGTAAAAAAAGTAATAAAGAATTTTCAGATAATTACACATATCAACCAATTGGTACAGAATTTAGATGTAAGTTTAGTAGATGTGAAACTACTAATAGAGGAAACTGTCATTTAACAGAAATATACTATGATAATGCTACTTATTATATTAAAGTTTGTGCTGATAATTTTGAACTAAAAAATAGAGTTGCAAGAAAAAATGATATTATTGCAAATATTAAATCAAATGATGATAATTATAGCGTAACTATAACAAGGGGACTTAGCACACAAGTTGAATTAGTTGGAGATGGTGCTAAAGAAAAGAAACCATATAAATTCACATATGGGGGTACTTCCTCCTCATCAAAAACATATAAACTGGGAAATGGTGAGACTAGTATGTCAAGCAAGAGTTATAGCCTTGGAAATGGGCAAACAAGTTCTTCAAAAGGACCCTATGCTTTAGGTAGGGGTGGTACAGATATGTCAAGTAAGAGTTATGATATGCCTGGAAAAAGTGATAAAATTTTATCAAATGAAACATATAATTTAGATGTTAAAAATGAAATAAATAGAATACGCCAAATTTTATAAAATGAAAAAATTCTTTAAATCATTATTAACTGCAAATGGTGATATATCAAGCAAACGATCAATAGGTATTTCTGCTGCAATGACCATCATATTTGCATCAATTGTTGATTTGTTTTCAGACTTCACAATAACTAATTATGTATTTGAAGGTCTTGTTTGGTTGGCTATTGCTGGGTTAGGTTTTGTTGCAAGTGAAAAGTTTGCAGAAGTATTCAATTCAAAGAAGAATAGTTAGTTTGCAAAACAAAATAAATTTCTACTTTGAATATACTTCAAGTCTCTTGTCTTAAAACTATCTGGTAGTTGAAGAACTATAGCAACTCCCCTACCTTGTTGACCAGTTTTACCACTATCTATTGTAATATTCCAACCATCAGTTTTTTCTATATATTTTGGACCAGCAATTATTAAACCTTTTAGATTATCAAAAGTCTTTTTTATCTTTTCAATATCTCTTTCAACAATTTTTTTAGTAGCCTCAATTATTACCTCAATTATTTCTTCTAAAAATTTCTTAAAAATTTTAGCATTAGAACCATAATCATTAAGTAAACCACTTTCTTTAATTATTTTTAATATTTCTGAAATGTTTGGTTCTAATATTCTTGTAATATGGAGTTTTCTCTCCTTTTTACTACTTCTAATATCATCTACTGTGAAATATTTTAATTCAAGAATATCACCTTTAACTAAAACATCATTTTTTTGTCTGCTACATTCTGAAACAGAATTATCCACCATTACATCACCTTTTGCCATTTTATCATGCTCTTCAATTTGTAAAAAAGTAGATTTTGTGAATATTAATTTAATTTTATTTATAATATTTTCAGTTAAACCTAAACATTCACTATTATTTTGTTCATAACAATTTTTATAAAGTTCTTTAGCTTCTACACTTGCTAATATTATTTTAATAGTATTAGCATAAGCCACAGATACAACTTGTTTTATTGTATTCTCACTATTTGCATCATCCATTGCCTCAATATGTAAAGCACCATTCAAATCATTTAATGTGCTTATTTCATAATTAACATTACCTTTGTATGGTATAAATTGATTTGAATGTTCAAACCCTCTTTCAAATTTAAATGATTCTTTTGTGTCTCTTCTATGTGTTAAAGCACAAATAAGTTTTCCAATATTTGTATTTACTGTTGTGCAATTTTTAGGAGTATAACTTTCACTCTTTGGTTGTTCTTTATGCTTAACACCTAAATAATCTCTAAAAATTTTTAATGTATAATTTTTAGTAGAATCATCAAACTCAAATGAACTTAATAATTTTCCTTCTACATATTTTTCAGAGTACATCTCAACTAATTCTTGATATAATTTACCCTTTGGTGTTAGAGACACTGTGTCAACATCTTCTCTACTTGTAAAAAAGTCAATAAACGCATCTAAATGCACTGAAATGAATTTTTTACGTAGGGAATCATTTTTAACAATTCCTTTATCTGGACCAGGATTTAAAATGTTATCAAATATTTTTTGAATATAAACATTCATAAATTTTGGTATTTTGTCACTACAAAATAATTGAACATTAACTAATTTTTCTTTACCTGGGTTTTCTTTTTTTAGTCTTTCAAAATGTTCTTGAGCTGCTTTACAATTACCATATTCAGTTGTGTCTTCCCTAAAAATAGTTTCAACATTTAAGAATTGTATTATTTTTTTTTCTAATTTGTCCTTATCTTCATCAGATGTTATATTACTATATTGCCCTTTAAGGCAATCATATATAAACTGGAATTCAGTTTCTGAAATATACCTTGGTTTCCTTGGCCCCCTACCCTCATCTAATCTAAATAAATTTAAACTATTCATAAATTTTTACAATTTTTTATATATTTATAAATATAACAATATTGTTATATCTAAACATTTTTTTTAAAAAAAAACAAAATGACAAAAGAACAAATCTTAGGAGTTGTTAGGCATTTACTTACATTCTTTGGTGGTATTTTGGTTACAAAGGGTCTTATTGACGAAACAATTGTAACTGAAATAATTGGTGGCCTTTCCACTTTAATTGGTGCAGTATGGTCTTTTATTAGTAAGACACCAATTTTAACACCTACTGAAACTCCAACTGAAACTCCAACTGAAACTCCAAAAGTTGCAAAAAAAGGTAAGTAATTAAATTTACCAAAATAGAAAAGGGCTTATATCACTATAAGCCCTTTTTCTATAAGTTAAATGCTTTTAAGGAATATTTGAATGGATTCCCAGGTATTTGCTTAATCTCATTAAGCATCTGTTCAACAACATCACCAATTTCATATTGTGATGGTGAATCCAAGCATCTTTTCTTATATATCTGGACAAACCCATCAAATGATAAAAACTTATTGCTGTTTAATTGTGAATTATACATCTTGAAGAACCTAGATGATTCCTTTGCTCTTGCTTTGGACATTCCGGCTTCAACCAAATCTTTAAAACAATTATGATACATTTTATTCAACTTCTCACTTTGAGCATTTAATGTATCATACCAGAATTTACCCTTATCACCAAACTCAAGCCAATCTTTTGGTAAGTAGAATTTATCTTCCTTCAATTCCTTGTATCTTGCCGACTCTGCATTCTCTGCTAATAATGCCACAGAATGCTTCAGAAATTGAATGTGAGTGGCTATCTCTGTTGTTGTGACAAAGTGTAGGGAACTAAATCTAAAGGGCGAATTATGCCCTTCCTGTCCCAAATAAAGTAATAGTTGTTCTATGTTCCTAATCTTCTTTGAATTATTCACAATATAATCAACAATTGCATCCACCCTTTCATCAATATTTTCTGGCATAGGTATTTCCAAATCTAAGAAAGTTGAACTCCATGCTGCCAAACTATGTGTATTATCCCCACCATAGTGTCCAATCAAAATTGCCTTGTTGTCTGTCATATTTTTAGTTTTTGTTTGATTTCAATAATAATAAAACTAACCCATTAATTCAAGGCACTAACCAATCCTTCCAATTCAGAAATACTTGGCAACCCAACAATTGTTTCATTTTCTTTTGAATTCAAGTAACTTTTTATGGTTGGCACACCCCTAACTCCAACTTCATTAACTGCATAATTTACATCATTCTGGACATTAAATGTATATAATGACACATCTGAATTATTCTCTTTCAATTTATTGGCCAATTGCTCAAATATAGGTTTAAGCATTTTGCAAGGTCCACAAGTTGTGGAGTAGAAATCAACAACCATTTTTTCACCAGCATTGATTTTTGACACTAATTGTTCTTTTGTAAGTTCCATATTTTTTTTTGTAAATATAATATAATATTGTATAATGTATTTAATAAAACTATGCTTTTTTTGGACAAAGATTTTGTACTGCTGCTTTTGTAAATATAAGTTTGACTGCTAATTTTGCTGTTTGCAATTCTTTACTAATATTAAAATTAAATTTAAAAAAACCATTATCTAAGTTTTGTCCACATGCTGTAAAAAATAATGTTTCATTATTTTCATTTTTTATCCAAATACTATTTTTGTTTTTTTCAGCAATAAATCTTGTACCACGTAATTTAATGGTAGGGTAGGTTGTTTTCAACCCAAAATTAGAATTATTTAAATCATCATTAATAACTTTAGTGACATCAATTCTATTTGTATTTTTACAAAAATAATTATATATACTAGTAACAATTCCATTATCACCTTGATCATTTATAGATTGTACATAACCTATTGATTGTTGACTTAAACTATTAAATTTAGCTGGTTTAGTTGTTAATAGTTGGCAGGTTGTATCATATATTCCATCCCCCTTATTATTTGTTAATATAATTTTACCACCTTTAGTATAAGCCTGATTTATCACTCCAAGTGATTTTGTGTTTTTGTTTATTTTTAAAACAAGACCACCTGTTGATAATTGTTGATTAGTTGTGGTTTGAGCATTAGGTGCAGCATTAGCAAGGGGTGTTTTTGCATTAGGTGCAATAGTTTTAATGTCATCATCAGTTACTGATATTTTTTTAAATTTAGCAAAAACAGCTCTTAATGTGTTTGTACCAAATTTACCATCAGGATTAACCTTCAATGCTTGTTGTAAGGGTTTGATATTTTCGCTTTCTGAACATACAAAATAAGGACCCTTATCTACTTTCTGATAACCATATTCACAATAGTTTACAGATTGTTGTTGGGTTGTTGCTGGTTGTTGTTGTGACACAGTTTGTTGTTGTTGTGAAGCAGTTTGTTGTTGTTGTAAATAAGAAATATCATCATCACCCATCCCACTATATGCAGGTTTATTATTTTGGGTTGTTTGTTCTAACAAGACTCTTTTTATTAAAGATATAAGATTAACTTCAGTTAAACGCAATTTATTTTTCATAAAATATTTTCTATATAAATATATCAATAATTAGTTATTTATATTTTTATAAGAAAATTGCTATATAGTTTTTTATAAACAAATATTTATTAAATATAACAATAAACAATATGAAAATATCAAACATGTTATGTCTTTTTGAAGGAAATTGGATAATGAATTTGAAACCACGGCTTCAAGCCATAAACTTATAATTAAAAAGGGTTGCCAAAATACTTGCAACCCTTTTTTTATTTTATTATATTTTTAATAAAAATAAATGGAGACAATATTAGTTCTAAATTCAGATTATACCCCCCTAAATATCACAACCTTTAAACGAGCAATCATATTGGTGATTAAGGGAAAAGCAGAAATTATAAAAAATGATGTGGATTTTATAAGAACAGAAACAATAAATTATGAAAAACCATTGATAATCCGGCTTCTTAAATACATCTCACACAAGATGAAGAATTTAAGGGTTAATAGACAACGATTATATAAAAGGGATAACCATGAATGCGCATATTGTGGTTCAAAAAAGGAATTAACAATTGATCATATCATCCCAAAATCAAGAGGGGGTAAGAACTCTTGGAACAATCTTATAACTTGCTGTTTACCTTGTAACCTAAAGAAAGGGCATAAAACACCAGATGAGGCAAGAATGCCTTTAAGATTTACACCAAAAACACCATCATTCCTATCAAATGATTCATCCATCATAAAAATATGGGAAGATTACAAATCATCATTTGCCTATTAATTTGTTTTTTATTATATTTTTGAAAAAAGGATAATATGAAGAATGAATTTAAATCTTATTACGTCGATCACTTGGGGAAACCATCATCCCATTTGGATTATTTTGAAAAAAATGTATCTGCATCTATGACACCTTATATCCTTGAAGAAAGGGAAATGAGGGCAACACAAATTGATATCTTCTCAAGATTGATGAGAGATAGATTAATATGGGTGGCAGGTCCGTTTGAAGATAGAATGTCCACCATAATCCAGGCTCAACTTATGTTTTTGGATTCAGCAGATTCATCTGATGTTACATTGCACATAGATAGCCCTGGTGGCTCTGTGAAGGCAGGTTTATCAATTGTTGATGTTATGGACTATATTAAGTGTGATGTGGCCACAGTCAACACAGGAATGGCAGCATCAATGGGTTCAATATTGCTTGGTGCTGGGACAAAAGGGAAAAGGTCTTCATTAAGATTTTCCAAAACAATGTTACACCAGAGTTCTGGGGGTGCTGTTGGCAATATTCAAGATGCTGAAATCACAATGAAAGAATGGCAAAAAACAAATGACATTTTGTTTAATTTATTGGGTCAATATTGTGGAAAAGACCCAGATGTTGTTAAAGCAGATGCTAGTAGAGATTTGTGGTTGGATGCAAATGAATCTTTGACTTATGGTATAATTGATAAGGTTATTGTGTCTAAGAAGGGTTAAAAAAGAAAAGGTTGGCTAAACACCAACCTTTTCCAAATTTTGAACACCTCCTCTTTTTTTAAAATCCGATTTATAATCAACAGATGCTATCTGTGTGATTCAATTATTATGCAAAAAATTTACTCTTTAATTGACCCCAAGCAGTAGATAGAAATTTACAAACAATAGGAGTTAAGGCTCTCATCATACTTTTCTTTGTTTCATTATTTTGCAAAAACTCCATAAGTGTATTTCTTAATGTATTTCCCAAAATACCTCCCAAATTCCCATCTTTAAAGATTTTAGTTTGTAATTTTGTTTGTACTAATGTTTCAGCAATAGCATCTATGAGTTTTTCAGTAAACACATTACAATCACCTGACAATGCTTTAACTAAGGAAGCTGGATCATCTAATAAAAAGTTAATAATTGTTTTTAATAAAAAACCATCTGGAATTCCCAAATATTTAGTTAAAATTAATTTTAAAAAATATTCTAATATTGTTTGCCCAACACCTGAACCAACTGTGGAAGATGCCATATTTGCAAGATTTCCAGGGTTTAAAAAACTACCAATACTATTCATAGTATTAGCATTCAAAAATTCTCTTAATACTTTTGTGTTATTTAACTTATTAAGTTCATTTATATAATGAACTGACACATGTAATTTTTTCTTATCTGAAAATGAGTTAAATTCTCTTATAGTTAGATTAGAAAATTTATTTTCAAATTTTTTCTGTTCCCTTATTAACTCTAATATGTTTCTTTTAGTTATCATTTTTTATCTTTTTATTTTAAATACATCTGGAACATTTGCATAGTCACCAATAACATCCAATGCTTCCAAATTTTTACCAAATTTTTTATCTTTATATGTATTATAACAAACTTGAATTTTATTTTTTAACCCTAATAAACTTGGTGGTATTCCTGTTGTATCATTTTTATATCTATATAAAGCATTTGTGAACTTTTCTAAATCAAGATTACATTGTCTATATGAAGCATCATTAATATTTAATGAACCATAATCATCTTCCTTTGATTTACCTGTTTTCTTTGGTTGAAAAAGAATATAATCATATGAAAATATATTTGGATATAGTTCTTTTAAGTTAGTTTTAACATAATTAGCCTCCTGGGTGTAGTCAAATTTAGCATCAGTTACCCAACCGTTTTTTTCCAAAGTTGCAATAACTTGCTTCTGTTGTGGTGTTATACCACCCACATTTGCCCCAGTTGCTGGTTTATAGAAAAATTGGTCTTGTGTGTTTGGGTATAATTTTGGATTGAAATTTGGTTCATTTGATAGAAATTCAAATATTTGTGTGATACTTAATTTTTCATATTGTTCAGGTGAATTTAAAAATCTCCTTTCTTGAACTGGAAATTGTGAAGCACCTTTAAATCCGTAACTAGCAACTGATTCATTAACTTTTTTTATTGTTTCAGAAATCTTTTGACTTAATCCAGAACAAGTAAATGGTTGTGAATTTGTGAAATATTTTTGCCCATTATTATTACCAATAAGATAGGTGTTTAAAGTTCCATCACTATTTATATTCTCCAAATCAAAGAAAACAGCACTATCAACAGCATAATTCTTATTTCCCTCATTAAGACCTAAAATACCAATTCTACCTAGTTGTTTTGATGGTCTAGGTTTTCCTGTTATTTCTTTAGTGTTTGGATTCCAACCTTTAAATCCAGTGAAATCACAAAGATTTTGATTGACTATTTGATTAGCTAATGATTGAGTGTGATTTGGTGTGAAACTCTTTGTTGGGTCAAAAGTATTATTTGTTGCCTGTTCTTTTAACACATTGTGCATATGTAATATTCTTTTCTTTTCAGAATTTTCAATATTCAAGTTAATTTTCATATCTTTTTTTTTAAAAATTTTCAATAGATAAATCCTCTCCACCTAACCAATCAAATTTATTTGTTGTTGGTGGCACAACAACATTACTTTGACATAAAGTAGCCAAATCTTGTTCGGTAAATTGTGTAACCCTTTTTTGTGATTGAAGTGCATTAAAAGTGTTTGGTCCAAAAAACCCATCAGCAGTAACACCTAAACATTGTTGTAACTTTTTAACAGGTTCACCTTTTGAACATTTTTTATAAACACCATCAGAAGGGGATTGAAAACCATTTGGGCAAAATCTTGTTGCTCCACCTCTACCTGTAGTTGTTCTACCTCCACCTGTGTTTGTTTCATTTTTCTTATTCTTATTTTTTTCGTAGCAAGAATGAATGTAGAAAGTTTTGCCACTAGTATTAATAAATTTTATACAACCATCATCATCACAAACAGTCTTTCCATAAGAACTTCTATCTTTAAAATACCAATTAGTACCATATGTTGTGGAAGGATAATATAATTTCAAAACAATACCACCATGCTTCTCCACTTCTGGATTCTGTGTTGAATTAATAAGGATACCTTCTCTAGGTAGGGGTGCATTTGGTTGAATACCATAATTATTATACAAGAAATTAATAATACATTTTGGTGCAGCATTTTTGCCCCCAAAACATTTGCCAATGTAATAAGATTTACCATTTTTATCAGTAAATTTAACACAACCATTTGCATCACAACTAGTAAACCCATAAAGTGAATTATCACCAAAATGCCAATTATAACCAGTTCTAGGATCAGGATATAATGATGTTAATACAATCCCACCACGTTGTTGAATTTCAGCGTTATTTGTTGTTATTTTATAACCTCCACTTGGGAAGGGGTCAGTTTCTTTCTTATTAAATTGATTTTTAATTAAATTAACAATGCAAGGAACTTCTTTGTTTGCCATTTTTTTGGTATAGTTATCTAATAACTTACCAATCATTTGATTTACTTGGAATAACTCCTCTGCTTTTACATGTTCTTTTTTCATTACAGTATATAACTGTATATTATTTTCATCCCAATATGTTTGTTTTGCTAAACAAAAATCATTGAAAGTTTTAAGTTCTTTTAATGCTTCATAAACATCTGCCAATATTTTACCCTCCACATTAGCTTCAATAGGATTTGTCCATCCTTTCCAAAGTTTAGTTGGATTTAAACTAGGAGTAAATAGTGCAGCTGGATTGTAAGCAATTTCAAGATTATTAGCAACACTATTAGCAATATCACTAGAACCTTTCTTTGCTATATTTGGAATTCTATCACACATTGCAAAATAACTATAAAGTTCATCTAAAGGTCTATTTCTACCCCTAGCATCCACAGCTTGTTTTGCCCAATAACCTGCAGTTAACACTCCAACAACATAACCAGCTGCTTTTAAAAGAGGCCAAATTAAAAACCCTGCCTCATTTAACAACTCCTTACTTTCTGATACTTTTTGAATATTTTCCTTTAAGTTAAAACTTGGATTATACCCCATCAATAATTTCTGTCTTAAGATTATATCTATTTTTTTATCAATATCTTTCATATTAGTTATTTTTAATTTAAAGGATTAGCCTTGCCTCTTGTTGCACCAGATTCCCATTTTGACTTGTTATCAATTGGATTTGCTTTACCTCTTGTTGCGCCTGATTCCCACTTTGACTTACTATCTATTGGGTTTGCTTTTCCTCTTGTTGCACCTGATTCCCATTTTGATGATGGTGCTTCTTCTTGTTCACCAAATTGTTTCTTAAATTTCATAATTAATAATTTTGTGGTTTTGGTAATAAATTTGGATTAACCGTGTAGTATTCAGTTAAGAAATTTATTAATTCTATTTTATCAACATCAATATCTTCAAATTCATCAATATCAGTATCAATTAACTCATCGTCTGGGATTGATAGGTGATTTGGAACTATTGAATAGCCATACTCCTCTGTCAAATCATAATCAATTTGATCCTGCCTAATAATATCATCAGAATCACCAATCAATCTAAATGTAACATCAAGTATGTTTGTTTCTTTATCAACAAAAAATGCTGTAAGTTCTTTAATTTCCATTTTTTAATATTTTGCAATTCTATGCATAAAGTTTTTGATTTCAACTAATTTATCATTAACAGGATTATTTTTTATATAATTTTCATTAATAATTTTTGCTGTTTTCTTTTTTCTTGATTCAGATAAAATCAACTTTTTTGCTTGTCTAACAAATGATTCCACCATTGGACTCATCTCATCATATTCATCATATTCAAATTCATAGATGGTTTCATCATCATCCATTTCAATAAAATCCATTTTGTTTTCATTGTCAATGTCTTCTGTATTCCAACCTTCATTCATTGATCCACATTCCATACACTCACCTTCATACATACCACCACCACATTCAGAACACATTCCACCTGTGTTTTCTTTTATTAAATCTGAATTCTTTAAAGTAAATCCTTGTTTATCTGAAATATCATCATAAGTTGATATTCTTGTTGGATTGTTTTTTTGTTGCATTGAAAGATAACCATTATACAATTCCTTATGTTTTCTTAAAATGTCATTTTGCTCTTCTTCTGTTATTTTGAAAAAATATGAGTTCATAATTTTTGATTTTATTATAAATATTACAAACTATGCAAAATTTTTATATCTTTGCAAAAAAAAAGATGAACATATTCTTCTTGGATGAAAATCCTAAACTAAATGCGCAATATCATATTAATTGCCACACAACAAAAATGTGTGTTGAGTATGCACAATTATTGTGTTCTGTTCATCATATATGTGGTGAACTAACTCCACCTTATAAATTAACTCATAAAAACCATCCATGTTCCATCTGGTGCAGAACATCATTAACAAATTATTTGGCATTATGTGAATTAGGTCTTGAATTATCAAAAGAATATACCCATAGATATGGAAAGCACCATAAATCAACAGATGTGATTCATTGGTGCTTAGATAATCTTCCAAATATTAAAGATATTGGGTTTACCCCTCCCCCACTTGCAATGCCAGAACAATATAAAGTAGATGATTATGTCCAATCATATAGGAACTACTATATTGGTGACAAAAAAAGGTTTGCAACCTGGAAAAATAGAGATGTTCCATCTTGGTTTAAGGACATTTAATTTGTTTAACTGTACCAAACCTTTTTATTAATTGTATATTTTGCATTAATTTATCTATATTACGCCTATAAACAGTAATTTGCAAACACACTTTTACTGAGTCTTTTCCTACTGGTATTGGTACAAAGTCTATTTCACCTCCAGTCAAATATGGCTTTCTTAAAGTACTAGTATTATCTATTGGTGGTTGTTTTACTTGAATATTTTCTGTTGAAGAATATCTTATATTAACAAATTGTTCAGCATTTGCTTCAGCACTATTAGGTACATTATTCTTACCAACAAGTGTTGCTTGTATTGAAAATTGTGTTTGCAAATTAGGTATTGCATTTTTCAAAGCAGCAATAAAAGACTTGGCTCTATTTTGACCTAAAGCAATATTTTTAGGACCATTTGCATCCTCACCTCTATATGATACTGCTGAAACACCAGGTGTGATAATAGCATTACTTACTTTATTATTTGAAAATAAATCCATAGCTCTCCTAAACTCATTAGAATTTGTATCAACAATACTAGAACCTAATTTAAATAATGCTTTACCTAATTGTGTTTCTTGTGTCATTTGTGCATCTTGGGAAACATCTCCTCTATCTCTAACAGCATATGGAACAAATGGACTCAAATCTCTAGGTGGTAATTGTGGTTGTCCTTGCTCATATACTATTCTTTTTACTAGTTTGTTTAACCTAGATTCTGTTAATTGTATTGTTTTTTTCATTTTATTTTTTCTATAAATATATGACTATTTGATTTTTAATAATATTTTTACACCCCAACAAAAAAAAATTAATGGTTTTCAGCCAAATGCTTAACACATTCTTCAAATGTTTCAAATATGTCACCACCTGAAGATCGAATAGAATCAACAATCATTAAGTTTCTTGGATATTTAAAATTCTCAACATGTGGAAATTTTTCATCATCTCCATATAAATCAGCAGTAATATCTTTCAACTCCTTATTTGAGTGGGTCATATATCCATACATAATTTTATTTTTTGAATATCCATAACCCAATTCAAAAGCAGTACCATCATCAACATTTGGACCTCTAAAAGGATCAAGGTTTGCAATAATAACATCACACATATCCATCATCTCAACATTACCATGAAATATTCTAGTTGCAGCATCAACTTTAGCAAAGTCAACTTCATTATCAATAGGGGCATTACCAATCTGATTATATTTCTTTGAAATTTCTTTCATTTTATTCAAATCTTGAATGGCATCTTTTTTAAAAACATTAGGCCCAGCTAAATATATATTATATGATTTACCTGATTTTTGTTCTAATATTCTGGTTTCCTTAGTAACCCTATTCATAAGTCTAACCAAATCTGATTCTGTTAATTTGTATTTTTTTTCCATTTTTTATTTTTTTATAAATATAGGATTATTTGTATTTATCTTCCAATTCTTTATTTGACATTGATGTTTCAAAATGCATATAAAATGACAAACTTCTATTTTCAGATTCTACTGCTAATTCACTAGTTGGTTTACCTTTTGGTAATGATTTTATGAATTTTTTTATTTTGGAATCAATTTTTAATATTTCAGATATTGTAATATCATCTTTGCTTTGATATGTTATAACTTTTCTATTATCCCACATTGAAAATTCCATAACTTTTGGTAATTTTTGTTCTATGATAACTTTATGTACCAATCTTGATAATTCTGCTTCTGTTAATCTTACTATTTTCATAATTTTATTTTTTTATAAATATAGCATTATTGTATTTTTTTTTGTATATTTGTACTCCACTAAAAACAACACAAATGACACCACAGATTGACCATATTAACTATCCTAAGAAAATAAAGAAGTATAGTGAACCTTCACTAAGATTTATTATTAAGGATTGTGAGGAAGCAATTAAAGTCTTACCAAATAATCCAAAAAATGGTTATTATGCAGATGAAATCTGTTATTGTGCAAATGAATTAAACAATAGAAAAAACAATAGAAAAAACAAAAGAAAATGAAATTAAAATTAAAAAAAGAAAGGCAAATCTGGGTGTTTAGTGATCCCCACTACAACCACAAGAATATATGTAGGGGTATAACCAATTGGAGAACCAAAGATGGTGAAGTCCCCACAGACAATACCAGGGATTTTGAAACATTAGACAAGATGAATTCTGCCATTGTTAATAACATCAATGCAGTTGTCAATCAAGATGATATATTAATATGCTTGGGTGACTGGTCTTTTGGCGGATTTGAATCAATCCAAGAGTTCTATGATAGGCTAACATGCAAGAACATACACTTGGTATTGGGAAATCACGATGACCACATTGAAAAGAATAAGTCTGACATCCAGAGATTATTTATGAGTGTTAACCCCTACGTTGAACTTGAAGTTGATGGTAATAAGTTTGTATTGTGCCACTACCCCATAGCATCCTGGAATGGCTTAAATAAGGGCATAATGCACCTACACGGACACTGCCACCTTCCAACCAATAAAAGGTTTGGAAAAGGGAAAAGAATTGATGTGGGGATGGATGGACACCCAGAATTTAGACCATACAATTTGATAGAAGTTGTTGCCCTATTAAACAAACAACCCATTGCATCAGATATGGGGTTTGACCACCACACTGATGAACTTTTAAATGTTGTGGGATGATTTTAAAAATGTAAAACCAATGTTATATTGATTTTATTTATATATTACATATATTTAAATTAAGACAAATACGTCACATAAACATTTAAAAACAAAACAAAATGCAGACATTACTTTTCAACACAACAGAAAAAACTGTAAGACTTTATGAGGGGCCAAAACCAGAAGGCACTATCATTTGTAAATTCAACTCAATTCCAACCGTTAAAATCTATGATGGGTATTATGAGGTTAAACAGAAGGATGAGGATGAAAAAACTTACCCTGTTGCCAGATTTCCAGTAAATGGAACAAATATGTTTATTGAAAAATAATAATTTAAAATTATTGATTTGATATGTGGAAAATATTAATAAATTTTAGTATTTTCCACATATTTTAATATTTATCAATTAAAACTAATATTATGAGAACAATGATGGATTATTATAGTAAACTATTAAATGAAAAAGACTATAGTTCTACTAAAAAAGAAATATTAAATGAAATAACATTAGGCACAATACGTAGAGATATTATCAAATATGATTGTGCACTTATTACATCATTTAGATCTGAACTAAAACACTGTATATATGGTTATAGGGACAGAAGAAAAATAAACATATATGACAATAAGGGAAGAAATAAAGAACTAAAAGCCATACTATTGGTTTTAGGTTATGGTGTGGCAGATGTAAAAGGGTCATTTATTGAAAATTTTGGAGAAGTAGATGCCATTCATAGAGATGAAGATTCTTTTTTTGTTAAAAACATAAATAAAAAACCAGATTTCATATATGATATGGTTGAACTTGGTAAGTTATATTGTCAAGATAGTATTATGATATCTGAACAAGGTGGTGAAAATATTTATCTATATGGAACAAATAATAGTTCATATCCTGGGCTAGATAGAATTAAAAGATTTAAAAAAATAAACTGGGGAGAGTTTGATGAATTTCAAACAAAGATTGATGGTCGCCCATTCTCAGTAAAAGGAAGTTATAATTATTTTGAAGAGTTTAAAAACTTGCAAAATAATACTAAAAAATTAGTTACTGATATTGCTAGACCAATAATAGAAATTTTAAGAAAATAAAAAAACCCCCCTACCGTAATAAAGTAGGGGGTTTTTTATTTACTCTTCTTCAACATCACTATTATCCAAAAATAGTTCTAATTTATAATTAAACATATTATTATATAATTCATCAACAGGCATATTTCCAGTATATTCATTTTTTGTCTTCTTATCAATCAAGATTACTTTAACATCTGCATCATCAAAATCAATTTCTGGATTTAAATATATCTTCACAAGTGACCCATCAAAAATGTGTGGATAATCCCTATATTTCCAATTATATTCATTATTTTCCTTATAATATTTTTCAATTATATCAAATAACTTCATTCTAATTTTTACATTTTCAGCACTTGGGTCATCCAAATCACCAAATTCTTCCATAATTAAATCTTCTAATACATCTGCAATAACTGGGTGCATATCTGCATATCCAGGATATTCAGTATTATACTCAATACCCCAATCATCAGTTGTAATACCAGCATAATCAATATAATTATCAAATAGTTCACAGAAATCATCTATTGCAGTAAGTCTTTGCCTATTAACATATTGTATAAACTCATAAGAATTTACACTCAAAATTTGTGTACTTGAATAATATCCTGTTTCAGTTATAAATGCATATTTTTTTATACCATCTAATTCACTTTCTATTGCCCCATTATAATTTGATATGGTTGCATCATATGTTTTGTCTGAATATGCTTCAAATATTTTATCAAAATATTTTGATTTTTTATTATTTATAAGTTGTAAGAAATATTTTTTAAATTTATCTAATGTTGCAAAATTATAATTCATATACTTTATAGAATTACTATTTTTTTCAAAATAATCATCTACATAATTTTCTAATGTTTCAGCAAAATCATATCTTTCCTCATAAATTGACTCAGACAAATTATTATTCTGTTTTTCCCCTTCTAAGAATGAAATACGATTTCCTAAATCACCTATTGAAGAATAGTTTATACTTAACTTTGAACATGGTTCTCTAAGTTCAAAATCAATATTTGACCCATTATATGTGATGTCATCAATATTCCTATCAGTAATAAGTGTAACAACACTATCATCATCTTCATCATATTCTGTTAATTGGTCATAAGTTTGATTTTCAGCAAGAGCCAAGGCAATTGGATTATTTATACCAGATTCAATTAATATTTTAACCCTAATATTATTTAATTTGCCTGCAAACTTTTCTGATAATGCATCTATTCTGTCAAATTGCACATCCTCACTAAAAATACCTTCTTTATTGGCTAATAATGGAAAATAAAATTCCCTTAATTCTTCATGCTTAATAAAAAATCCTTTAACATTTATCATACCATCTCTAATATCTCTAAACTCATTCTTTTTAAACTGAAATTGGTATTTGTGTTTTTCATCACTCTTATCAATCATAATATATATTGGAGCATAATTATATGTTGTAAATAAATTGCCCCTACTTTTGTATGCTGGGTCTAAACTATATTTACCCCAAGTTGTACACCAGGATGAACCAACTCCAAGCCAGGCTGCTGCCTTCTCTGTTTTTGGTCTAAATACAACCCATTTTTCACCATTGTGAAGAAGTTCATATGAATCTTTTGGTAATTCTTTTAAGATTTCTCTTATTGGTGTATCAATAGCCACAATATATTCTTTTACAACATTATACAAATCTGATATTTGCTTGATTGATTTCAAATCAATGCTCAAATTTTTGGCATAAACAATTTTCAAGTATCTTGTGGCTTCAACCAAGTTCTCAAGATTTGGCATATTGCCAATCTTGTAGATGTTCAATAATACTTTGGCGTATTTCCCTATAAGAATGACATCATCATTCTGTACTTTTGTTTTAGGATCCGCTTTCACAATTCTATCAAATATATTCCTTGGAATATCATTATAATATTTGGTATAAATGTCATCCACCCTGGATTCAATGATTAATTGCTCTAATGATTTTAATAATCTCATATCTTTTTTTTATTTTTTTATTGGTATATTATTTTCTAAACATATTTCATAAAAATTATCTACAAACTCACTTTTATCAATATGCGTATGACCACCAAGATCTAACCTAGGTTTACTTATTGTTTCTTCTTCATATACTAAATTATATAACTCATCTTTGACCTCTCCTGCTGTGGATAAAACTTTAGTAGAATCAATATCATCTTTAAAAGATAAAAGATTAACTCTTATTGATGCACCCTCATAATTCAATTGTAAAACCTCACCATAATCAGATAATGCTTTTTCAATAGATTTATGAACCTCATCATAGTAAGCACTTTCATAAGCACGGTCCATTGAATCCCTAATAACATTAGTAAGGTCATCTATGTCTAATTCTTTAATTTTATCAACTAAGTTTAAATCCTGAAAATATTCATCATCATCATTTAAGTCATTTAAATCATTTATTGCATCTTTAAAATTATTTATTAAATATTCCTCAATTTTATCCTCTAATTCACTACTTGCATAATAAGTGAAATCTTTCCAATCATGAAAAAGATCAAAATAATCCAAACCATTTTCAAAGAAATTTTCAATAAAATTAATACTTTTTATCATACCACTTTTTAATTGCCTTCTACTATCATAGTCCTCTAAATTAACATATTGATACATTTCATCAGGTTTTATAAAAATATCAAAAACTACTTGTGGTTCTTTATCAATCAATCCTTTTTTGTATGCAGAATATAATGCAATAGTTCCAAATAATTTTTCATTATTTTTCATTATTTTTCATAACAAGTTTAAATAAATCATCATTTAAATCTGATAATTTAAAATCACTAGCTGAATCATATTCAGAGCCAAATCCAACAATATTAACTGTTGGACTTATAAGTAATTTAGCAATATATTGATGATATTTTTCTGCTGGTTTTGAGTTCTTCTGACCTTTTAGTTGTAAAATAATAAAACCATCATCTTTTTCTTCCATTGCTGCTGTTAGATGACTTTTATTTATTGTGAATTTGTCATTTATTCTTATTATTTCACGTAATGAATATAAAGTATCACCCCTAGTTGATGCACAATGACCCATTCTTTTCTGTTCATCAGTACACCTTGAAGTCATTAAATCCACCCAATAAAATCCCATACCATTCTTGTCCCTAAAATCAATAACAATATTATCTTCATTTTCTTCATAATTATATATGCCAGAACCAACCTCTAATTCATCATGCCATTTTTTAGATTCCTTAACTAATGTTTGGTAATCATCATTTTTATGACTTCCCAAATTACCATTTAAACCTACCCTAATCCAGTCCATAATGGATACTAAATTTTCACTAAATACTCTATAATCTTTATTTAGTAAAACAATTGCTTCTGAGGTTGTAACTTTTTGGTTATTTTTTATTGCCAAAAAAGAAATATTTTCAATAAGTTTATTAGCCATTATAATTGCCAATTTCCCACATCTTTCAACAAAGAAATCTGCGGCTTTATCACTTAATTTTAACTCATTCACCAAAACATCTTTTGCAGATGCTTCTAGTATTAAACTTTTTGTAATGTTAATTAATTTCATTTTACAAATTTTTTAAGTCCAGTAATCATATGATTTTTTAAAAAACTCCGGATTATTTCTATTAAAGAAAGATTTGAGTAGCATCTTACCCATATAATAAATACCCTTTGATTCAAATCTTCTATTTAATGTGTAAACATTGTAATTGCTAACCTTAAATTTCTTTGGCTCAATCCTTTTGCTCAATTCATAATCTTCTGCAAACATACACTCATTATTAAACCCCCCCAACTCACGCAATTTCAATGTCCTAAACAACATAAAACCACCCAAGCAGAAGGGGGATATTTTTGAAACCATTTTTCTTAAAAAATCCAACATAATATATGCAAAATCATATTTACCATTTATGGTCTTGAATTTTACAGTCTGTAAATCTAAATGATAATCAAGAGAAATCCTCATACATTTTGTTAATAAATCCTTATCAGTTAAAAAAACATCAGCATCCAAAAATAAAGTATATATTGTTTTTGAATGTTTGAACCCAATATTTCTTGCTTTTGCTGGTAAGCCACCACCTAATATTTCAACATCCAAGTTTTTAAACTCATTTAATTTTATCAATGATTTGGTTATTCTATCATTTGATGAATCACAAACATAAACCTTTGTCCCTGTTATATTATTTTGTTTATTCAAATAATTCAAACAATCTATAATGACATTTTTTTCATTTTTGCATGGAATGACAACTGTTAAATATTCATTAAGTTTCATTTTGTTTTATTTTATAAATATCCAAAAATTATATAATTAAACAATTAATAACAAATATATTGATATATTCCAAAAAAAATCAATATTTATAAATAAACCTAATATTATGAATAAATTAATTTTCCTACTGTTAATACCTATTATTGGTCTTTCTCAAAACATTGAGAACAAACAAATGACACTAAAACAAGAAAGTGAAGAAAAACAGAAATTAAGAACAGAAAAATATGCTCAAAAAACTAATACTGTAATTATTAGAGATGTTGTGCCAACATATAACCCAAGATTTGACTATTACAATGGATATCAATTAAATGATTTTAATTTTAGAAACTATAATACCCCCTATTATAGTAACCCCCGTTACAGTAATCCGTATTACTATAGCTCACCAAGATTAACCCCAATACCATTCAAAGGATCCATTGGATTAAGCAAAAGTGTAAGATTAATTGGTTTATTTTTCACAGTAGGTGAAGACAAATTCTTGGTTGGGGATTTGATGTTTAGACCAAACCTAGATAATAGTGAATTTTATTCAAATATAAACATCCAGAATGCTATCCAGTGGAATGATAAGCGTTTAAATGATATAGAGAAGGGTTATAGAATTTATGTTGGTTACGGGCAACGTATGGGTTTAATATCACCATTCATTTCAGCAGGAATAGGAAGCAGAGTTATAAATTACCAATTTATTGACGACTTGGGAATTTTGAATGGAAGCAAATCATATTCATTCCCAAAATTTGGGAAGAGTTTTGTTGGAATTAAAGTTGGGGGATTATTTGACTTTAAAAAAATTGTCATTAAGTTTGATATAGATCCAATCAACCCAGATTTTTCAATTGGCGCTGGATTTAGAATATCAAAATAATGATTATTGAATATATTTTAATTTTCGTATTTCAAATTGTGTTTAATTTTTTTAAAACACTTGAAATTAAATATACTTATGAGGATAAATTAAAAGAGTTATTAATTAATTCTATTTGGATTAATTTAACTTCGTTATGCGTTGCTTATTATTCTTTGGAGAATCTCTTCAAACATAACTATTTTGTAATCCCTGTATATATTGTTGGAAGCATTATTGGAAAATGGTTGAGCATGAGAGGTTTTGATATGCTAATAAAAAAAAGGGAACCATAATGTATGATTCCCTTTTTTATATCTTTTAATTTTACTTAAAATACATCTGCATCTTTTCTATCCTTGAATTGGTTTGACTCATAGTGGAATTGGTATGGTGATAATGGGTCATTTTGGTTGAATATCACATAGTATGAAGAACCTGGGTGTTTTTCCAAGGAGTTCTT
>Ga0247834_1001789_pt1 | contig 35021 bp, 48 predicted proteins | sample LaCruzMarch2015__8_FD_187118 | JGI IMG/M metagenome (GOLD analysis project Ga0247834, IMG submission 187118) | Freshwater microbial communities from meromictic Lake La Cruz, Castile-La Mancha, Spain - LaCruzMarch2015_12m | ecosystem: Environmental > Aquatic > Freshwater > Lake | place: Spain... | reverse complement strand
ATATTTTGGTTCTGATGATGCTGTTCTTGGTTCTGTTGATTTTGGTTTTGGTGTTCTTGGACCAGGAGGTCTTTTACCCCTACCTATGAAGTTCAATCCTGAAATGTTTGTGATACTTGGATGACCACCACTATTTGCTTGAATTATATCCCAAGCATTTAATGCAACACAATCTAATTTTTCCTTTTCATCTTCGGATAATTCACTAAATAACTTATCCATAATAGATTTCAATTCAGCATTTGTTTTTGGAGCACCTTCTTTTGTATAATACTTATCCCCATATGTTGCATGGAAATCATTATATGTAAATCCAACACTATCTTCCTTTGCTTTTGACTCATTAACCCACTTCATTGTTGATAATAAGATTAACTTATCTTCCAACATTGGTTTAAATTGCTCCATAACCTTTTTTGCTAAGTCTCCCAAGTGAAGTGTCTTGTATTTTGGATTTTCTTTAAATGGATTTTTTGAAACCTGGATTAAACCCAATGGCCAATAAATAATCAAAAAGTTTGCATCTGGTTGGTTCTTAAATGCCACATATCTATCATATGATCCTGTACCTTTTAAAGTACCCATACCATATTGATAGATAATACCATCCTCATATTTAACACTTGGACTATCTTTCATAGATTCAATGTATTTCTCTGCATTCAATTGCAAATCCTCTGGTAACTCATCTGTATTCTCTTTCATCCATTTCTTAATGTTATTCAATATAGAAAATATAGATGGTGTTGAGTTCATTACAAGATATTCAAGAAATCCCTTCTTATTCTTAAATGCCAATAATAATTTGTTTGCAACAAGACCCAATAATAACTTATTTTTCCTCATTGATTTTGACTTATCATACTTATATAAGTAATTGATAACATTGTCTGGGGTTAAACCTTGTCTAACAAAATCCGCCGAATCCACTGTATTGATTATCAAAATATCTGTATCACTAAACAAATCACTTTTTGAAATAACTTGTGAAATGGTTTCAGCATTTGACCTTGCTTTCTTGAACTGTCCTGATGTTTTTTTGGTATCAACACCAATCTGGCTATCATGGTGATCTGTATGTATTTTGAACATAGGTTTTCCATGAGCAAAATCCACTAAAACAGGCATAGTATCCCCTAAGGCATCATTCTTCTTTACAGCAAACTCCATATCCCCGTATTGGATAATATGCGCATCAATAACTTTGATACCATTATCTTCCAAGTATTTTTTCATGGCCAAAGCCGAGGCAACTCCGTCAACCCCTCAGAGGTCCTGGTGAAAGTAGATCTCCGCTTTATTATAACGGTTTGCAAGAGCATCAATATCTCTAATTCCACTTTCTACCAGGACCTGATTGTTTTTTCTCATAGTCGTTTATTTTTTTATTATAATAAATATATAATATTACTTAATATACTAATTAAGCGTTAATAAATATTTCATTTTATTCACTTCTGCCAAAATTTCATCTCTAATATTTAGCAAATCAGTGTCTTCTCCTTCTGTTAATTTTTCTGATAAACTCATCAAAAACTCTGTAAAATCATCCAGATACTCCTGCATTGAAAATCCCTCAATATCTTTAAATTCCATTGAGAAATCACCCCCAAACTCGGGACGACCATGTTTGCCCATACAAACTTCAACATACTTATCAATCAAATCATCCAGATTTTCATAAAAAGCACCATAAGCCTGGTGCTTTGCATATGATTTTGTTTGCCAATGCAAGAACCTAAACTGAATTTGAGTGCTAACTAACTCTAATATAATCTCTTCATTCATATTATTATTTTAATATTAAATACTTGTTCCTGACAATTTATTTATCTTAAACTCAAGATATTCTATTGCTTTTTTTAAATCTTCAATTTCCTTGTCTGGATTTTTCCTGCCGGATCTTGCAACATATTTAACAACATTGAATAAATAGGCATCCTTGTCTAAGCCCCAAGCCTCACATACTTTATAAACTTCATATGTGTTATCTTCCCCAAATTTGTAATGGTCTGGGTGTGAAACCATTTCTTTGTTTGTTATCATAATTTATCAATATTTTTAAAGATTATTTTACGTTTTGCAATTGGTAATATGGTTTCTCTTACTGGAAAGTCTTGTGTAGATGTAATTTCATAAACCTGTTTAGTTGTGTCATACCCTTTTTCTTTAAGTTTATCAAAAACCTTAATCATAGATATCTTATCATAATCACCACAATAAATCTCATTAAATGAACTACTTGTGCTATACTTTCCATCATTCAGTAGAATATCAAACGAATAAATATATAATAATTTTTTTGTTTTGTCAAAATAATAAAAATAACCTGTTGAACTTAATGCTGCTTTATTTTTCTTTAATTTAACATCAATATTCTCAAATGCCAAAGTCCAAATTGATTTGGCAAAATTAAATAAATCAAGGAATTTTGGATATGTGAAATTAATTGTTCGATTAACCTCACTCTTATCCTTAACCATTAGTTCAGGAATCTCATCATATTTAAAATCCCCAAGTTCAATCTCATCATCATATTCATTTAATTGCCTGGTTAATGAAATGGTCTTATTATCTTTACCTATGGAAGCAATATTGATTAAGTTTAATGTTATATCATGCAAATCAGGATATATCTTCAAATCATTTAATCTACCCTCTGAACTCTTTATGTAATTCAAAGCAATGTATTTGTTGTATTCAAAATCAATAGGACGTCTAAACACCCATTCAGAATTAAGTTTTTCATTCATCATCATCTTCTTTTTTTTTAAATAATTTCTAAAATGCAGAAATTTAAATACCCTTTATTATTTTAATAAATATCTATATATTTATATATAAATATAAAATTATGGGATGTGGTTGTAAATCTAAAACAAATGAAAGTGTGCAATCTTCTGCATCTTCCTCTCAAGAGCAAGAAAACTTGAAAGATAAGATAAAGAAAACAGTTGAAAAATACTACACAGCACAGAAAACAAAAGGCTAAATTGCAGAAAAAGGGGTTTATTGCCCCTTTTTTTATTTATAATGCAAATTATTATTTATATGTTTAACAAAAAAATAATATGAACATTAAAAAGAAAACTATAATCTGTAATTTATTTTCTGATTTTATTCTTGAAAAGATTGGTCTGGATACCAATACAAAAATCCAGATTACTGATTGCTCAAACTTCTATACAATAAATGGTGATAGCAATAGCCTAATAATCCTAAACATAAATGAAACTGTTGATGAATTTAATTCAAAATTTAAAATATTCCTGGGTGAAGACAAAATATTAAGAACAATAGACCTAATTAACTATGGTACAAAATTAAACCCCACTCAAAAACTAAAATATAAGTTCTATAACACAGAAAATTGCTTATACCCAAAAGACGAAATAAATGACACCATAAAATCGTATACAACCACATCCACATTCCCCCACGGCTATTCTTTCCTCCAAGGTAGGAGTTTGCTATACAAACTTAAAAACATTGCTTACAATGTCTTTAAACTAGGTTATATAAACTGGCTTGATATTGAGATGAATTGTAATGAGGTTGAAGATGATATTATCAACATAAGCCACAATCTTTCCCCATTAAAAAATGACTTCATTAAATCAGCAATATTAGATGTATTTGATATGCAATCAATTACTAATATGGATATTAACAAATATGACATCTACAATGAATCACTAAAAATCACAAGGGAATCACCAAAAATTAAAAAATTATATAAAAACTTTATTGTGATGTGATAAAAATGGGGGATTTAATATCCCCCATTTTCATTATAGTATTGTTTTCTTCACCAAATCCAAGGCTTCAAATATTGTTTCATATTCTTTTGTTGGTGCAAAAAAATGAGTTTTCTCATTTGATGAACTTGGATCTGTAATTAACATAACTGATGGAACAAATTCAGTTTTAGTTATCTTGCTGTACATGTCATATTCCTCATGATATTTGTCAATATCTCGATCATGATAAGTGATATTCTCCTCTTCTAATAATTTCTTAAATTCTGTACAATGGGAACACCCCTCCATTGTATAAATAACTAATTCATAATTCATAACTTTTTATTTAAACTATTTATGTAAAATTTAACCTCATCCAATTGTGATGGTTTGAAATAAATTGTTACAGTATATTTATCTTCAACATATTTTAATAAATGAATTATAAATCCATTTTTTGTTAAATAAACAATTTCTGCTGGAATATCAATTAGTTTTTCATTTGCACTAATATATAATATATCACCGCTAAAACTATTTCTTTTGTGAAGATTGCTTAATGCTATTTTGGACAAATCATAAGCCAACTTTTCTTTAAACTTTTTTAAAAATTCCATAATATTTTTTTAAAATTAAAAATCCCCCCCACCTCAATTAAGAAGTAGGGGGTTATTATTACGCCACTAAGTACTCTTCGGCAATTTCCCAAAGTTGGGTGTTTATCTTGTTATCATTGATGAAGTTCACAATTGGTTTTGACCTCCTGTTTGTGTTTTGGAACTTAACCCCACCTTTGATGACCTTCTCTTGAACCACATTGAATACTGTCCAGAGGTCATTTGCCTTATCTTCCTCTCTGTAAGGTCTTAATACTTGCTCAAAGTCCACATTGTTAGCGGTCTTGTCAAAGCGAATGTTAATGGCTCTTTGTGCAAACTCCTCAATCTCTCTTTGACCTAAGATTCTTTCCTGCATCTCACCCATTCTATTAAAGATTACTGGGATTTTTGAGAAGAAATCATTTGTCATCACCTCTGTGAAGTCTGTGCTTAAATCCACATGTTTCATAGAAATTGTGTTAGCCACTGATGTTGGAACTACTAACCCGTTAGAACACACTAATCTATAAATCCCCATTGAAATATCCATTTTGGATGTCCCATTGTGGGAGTTGTTGAACATAATCTGTGGAAGTACATCACCTACATTATGAAAATCATTGTGTCTTAAAATGACTTGGTGTGCAGAGTATTGGGAGCTACCAACTTGCTTTGCAGAGTTTATCTGCCAACCAATACCTACCAAGTTCTCCAAGATTGCTCTTGAGTTGGCAAAGTTATACCTATTAGACATCTTGGGATCTGGACCTTCTGCAAAGATGGCTGGAACTGATGTCTTTAATACTTCAAGATTTAGTGATGTGTTCATATTTTTGTTTTTTTCTTTTTGATTAATTTGATGTTGCAAAGATATATCATTCCAATTTAATTTCCAAATCTAATTCAAATTTATTTTTCCCAAAGGTCCATCAAAATATTTGACACTAGAATAAGGATTATGCCCCTTATTTACCAAAACACAAATATCAATAATTTGTTGCTTGGTTAAGACATAATCTTCACCCCTATCAAAATTAAAATAACTAGACTTACGCAACTTATCAAAAAATAATTGTTTTTTTTCCAACTTAACCAATTTCTTTAACTCATCTTGATTCTTCTCAAAAAAAGAAATAACCTCTGATAAATAAATCTCAACATTAACATTTGTCATATAAACTATTTTAAATTCACTATTTTATAAGTATATGTATTATTAAAAGAAAAAAAACAATGCTAAATCTAAAAAAATGTGATAATTGTAAATCAAAGAAACTTTCCTATGAAACACCCATCACAATATTAAGTCTATACCTACTAGGGTCTGGTGTATATGTTACTATGTTGTTAATAAAGTATATCATTAATCTCTTTTAAATTTAACCTCCAACTTAACATAGAAGTCACCCCCAGGATAACCCTTATCCTTAATTCTTAATGGTTTGCTTGTATCAAACACATCTAATGCCCTTATTGATAAATCTCCATTAGGGTGGGGTACAATATACTTATCATCACATATCTGGTTATCATTAAGGAAATGAGTATAAATCAAATCATTCCCCACTTTTGAGAATCCATCAGAATCAATAACCTCAATTCTTAAAACCAAATCACCAAAATCATATTTATCAAAATCTCCTAATTTATGCATCTTTAGAAATTGACCATTATCTGCTGTTCTTGGAACTTCTATTGTGACTTGATTCATTTCACTCTTAACCCCAATCCCATTACACTTATAACATTTATCAATAATCATCTGCCCTGTTCCAGCACAAGTAGGACAAGTAGTTTGCACCTGTTGAACAAAGAAACCTGAACCAAATCTATTTATGATAAAACCCCCACCATTACAAGTTTCACAAGTCTTTTTAGTCCCGCATGATCCTTTACACACATCACAAGGGTTATTTTTACTATAAACAATATCTTTTGCAACACCTTTATATACCTCAATTGGGGTTAGTTTTAAAGATATTATCTTGTCTGGTGATTTTGATCTTCTATTCTGTTGATTGAAAAAACTTGCAAAAAAATCATCCATATTATTACCACCCCTCCTATCCATATCATACTGTCTACGCTTATTTGCATCAGATAATATATCATAAGCCTCACTAATATCTTTAAAATTATCACCACCACTTGGGTTTATGTCTGGATGGTATTTCTTGGAAAGTTCTCTATATTTTTTTTTAACACATCTTCTGTGAAATTCTCTTCAATTTCTAAAATTTTATAATAATCTTTAATCATATGAATTATTTTATTGTTCTATTTAAAAATAAGCAAAAAAAACGAATTATCAAGAAATTCATCACCAAGAAAAAAGCATTATTGGCTTATAACAAAATGATGGATAAATCAAATAAGGTTTTTTTTGAACGGAAAGTTCAAAATGCTGAAATATGTAGTTTTGAATTAGGATTAATTTCCTCCATTAGGGAATTAGACATACCTATGTATCTTAAAGATGAGCTGGGTAGAAATCAAAGAGTGTATATCAATAATGAAAATGATTTATTCTTTGTTGCCATAAATATGTATAAGGTTGAAGAAACCATATTTGACATTCAACAGAATAAAAAGATACCCATAAATGAATTTGATAAAGAATATTTATCTGTCCCAGGGCTTAAAGTAATTTGCATTTTAAACCATAAGATTGTGGTTCAAAATGATGATAAATTCTACTTGTTTTCCTTGAAGGATGAAGATGAGGCTTTAAGATTCCTGGATAGTTTATCTACCTATTTAACTGAAACAAATAACTTGTCTTGTATGGTTCTTAAAAGCACAAGTTTACCCCAAAAGAAATATATGTATGATTTACTAGTTAGTCATGGCTTTGACCCTGCATTACTATATAGGAAATTTACAACTCAGCCTCCTCGGAAATAAAATAAAATGATATACCAGATATATCAATCTTAAATTTCTTATCATCCACACTACCATTTGGGTTTAACCTCTTGCTAATATTAGTAAACACTTCTTTGTTAAACTCAAGAATAATGGTGGTTTTACTTTCTGGCAAAACTTGTTGCAATCCATCAGAAATCATAGCCAACTTCTCTAACTCCCCCATAATAATAGTTTTAATTTACTGAAAAATCCCAACTTCTTATTCTTGGGTTTAACTATGTCTTCCTTTTTTAGTTTCTTCAAATCATTGATGAACTTCATCTTCTGGTGTTCCAACTCCTGGTAATCCCTGTTTCTTTCTCCCTCTAGGATTTTCAACATTTTCTCCTTTTCCATTTTTTAATTCATTTTTTGGAAGTAAAAATTCTAATTTGCTTAAATCGTCAAGTTTATTTTGATTGAAAAGAACTTTTAATATATCAATATTCTTATTAAGTAAAATGCTCTTCTGTTCAATCTCTTTATTATCTCTAATTATCTTAAATATCTTCTCAACACCAATGTTAAACTTATCCTCATTAGCCTCAATAACAAAAGTTATTCCAGTGCTATCTGTATCATTCTTAATAGCAAAAGTTACAACAAACTTATCTGTCATATATGCTTGGGGAATTAACCAAGTCTTAGGGAAAACCAAATCAATGAATACAAATTTATCTGCAACCCTAATAGATGATAGATATGAATCAAATTCTTGTATATTTCTAAATAAACTCATTTTTATGAAAATTTAATAAAAGTTATTATAAAACTTAAAGCAATGCCAAAATATATCTTATCATATGTTGTAAGTTTATTTTTCTCAATATAGGGGGCATCACCAAAAAGTAAAAGTACTACTCTAGTAGTAAAACTAATTACTACCAGAATAGAAAATATAAACAAAAAATAAAATATTGGCAAATAATTATTCACTTTCTTTAGTTGTTTTTCTTTGTTTAACTATATCAAGTCTGCTCTCTTGCAAAAGTGCCTTTATTTCTTGTGCTGTTTTTCTTGCCCTTGTCCCCGCACTTTTATTCCCCTTGCGATAGAATCTATCAGCATCAGAATAAAACAAATCCATTAATTGTTTGATTTTTTGAATCGTTTCCATTTTATTTAAATTTTATTTTATTACTAAATTATTATCAAGTAGTTTATATATCTCTGTTAATATCTGTAAATCAGCTTTACTATATGTTCCTTCAATATCAAACAATTCCTTTATGAATGATTTTATTGCCAAGTGATTGATACCATCAACTCTATTATAGAATATATCAAAATAGAAAATCTTCAAATACTTGTAATGATTACCATCTTCATTTAAAATGATATTTTCTTTTTTAAAAGAATCAATAGTTTTTAACCAACACCAATTAAAATGTTTCTCCTTATCTTCATCAGAATAATCAATTGCCAAAGTGTTATTCTCACTATCCCCCAAATACGTTTTTATTATTGTGTTGTTTAAAGAAACTAACATATCAGAAAACAAATCAACTTTCTCCCTATTAATATTATTCATATTAAAATAAGTTTCTAGTTCATCCTTTGGTATTGGCACAGCCAACCATTTAAAAAAATTCTCCATAAAATAACATCTATGGAGAATTTTAAGATAAAAAAAATATAATTGTATATATTATGTTACAAACTTTACATTACTGTGTTATTTTATTGTAGTTAATCAACTTCTTCATTTTGTTAAACTCTTCATTTAAAACCACATCATTTTTTTCAATAGACTCACCTTTCATTTTTCTAATGAAATCAGGTCTTTTATCTGCATCTTTAACAATATTTACACTTTGTGATTTTTGATATGCTCTCTTTTTTTCTGCACCATAATAATTGTTTTTCCTTCTTGTGTTTATATCCTTATTAACATTTGTTTCAACAGCATTTGCCCACTTGGGATTATTCCCAGTCCTTGAACTTCCTTCAATAGTATCTGTCATCCATTCTTCATTAGGATCCACCTCATCATATACCAAATTCTCCATTCCTGGTCCACGACCCAAATTTTCAACATATTCATCCTCATCACTATCCATACGGTATCCCACAATATCAGACTTCTTTAATTGCATATTTGATTGGGGATATGAATCTGGATTTTCAACATACTTACCATTTGAACCATATTTAATATACTCAGTCATTTTTTTCCCAACATCTTTTAAATTCTTCTCATTCTCACTCTTTGATTTCCTTAATAAAGATTCAACATCAGTTAAACTCTTTGGTTTTTTTGTTAAGTTATCACCTTTAGCTTCATAAACAATATCTTTTACAAATGAAACCAACTCATCTTCTGTCATTGTAATAGTGCTACCACCTAATTTAATTTCATTAGCTTCATTGACAATGTTTTCAATAAAAGATACCAATTCCTCTTCTGTCATCTTGACACTACTCTTACCTTTTTTCAATAATTTGAAATCTTCAGAATCAATTTTACCATTCTTGTTTTTATCAATCTTGTGTTGCTTACCAACCAATTTTTCCTTAACTTCTGACTTACCTTTTTTCAATAATTTGAAATCTTCAGAATCAATTTTACCATTCTTGTTCTTATCAATCTTGTGTTGTTTCCCAACCAATTTCTCATCTATATCTTTTTTCATCTTTTTCTCAAATAACAAGTTTGACCTTTTATTAAATTCCTCATTTAATACCTTGTTAATAACTGAATCAATATTATTCTTATTCATAATAACTTTTTTATATAAATAGTATCATTTATTATTTCTGATAATTCTTTTCACATCAGATTTGCTAATATTCCAATTTTTAGCAACATTTTCAACAATCTTTTCAAATCTATGAGGTGTTCTAATAGCCTCCTCAATACCCCCAATGTCAATTGTTTCAAATCCTTTTAACTTATCAAATGCTGGATTTTGTTCAATAGGGTCTTTCTTTGCTTGTTTCATAACACCCCAGGTAGATGGTTTCATTTTCATATGATTAATAACCAAATATTCAATAACATCAACATTTGTTCCCTCAAATGATTCAATCCAATCTGCATGTTGTTTCACATATTCAGCAGATTTTGCATCATGACCATATGCTGTTGGTTCATTTGTTTTTGGATTAATAGCATAAGTATCCATCTTACCCAAATCATGGAATAAAGCAGCCATAATCATATTTGGGTCATCCCCATACTTGTTATATGCTCTCCTTAATACCAAAATGATATGTTTTAATGAATTACCCTCTGGATGCCATTTGCTTGATTGTTTTGCACCCCATTGGTCAAAAAATAATTTCTTTAAATCTTGTGGCAATGACCTAATAAGGTCTTGTGCTGTGCCTGGAATTTCTCTCTTGTTCATATTTTGTTCAGTTAATTTTAACGCACCAATATCCCCCTGGTTACAGTATGGGAATTTTAAACACTTCTTCTTTACTTGCACAAATTGCCCTCCTGGTATTTGTGTCTTGCTCTTCCCCCTCCAATCTTTCTTCTTCATAGATTTTGCCCACATCCCTGGAACCTCATACGACCCTGTAGATGCAGTTGTAGTTGCTTCCTTGGCTTCTACCTTACCTTCATTAAATATAGGCTTAAAATTAACTTCTGTCCACTTATTCTCCTTTATTGGAACACAATTTGGAACCATTTTTCCATTCTTCATTTTTCCACCAACTCTCCTATATCCTTTCCAACATGCTTCACTCATATTCTCAAGGTTGGGGAATAATGGTGCAACATAACCACCAGATGAGCCTGACCCAGTTGTTTCTTTGGTCTCCATCTTTGTTAATTTAATATAATATTTAGGATCCTCCAAAAGATGATCCTTTGCAATCTGTCTAGCAATTTTAATACTACTAGTATGTTCTTTCTCAATATTAGCACCTTTGTTTAGTTGTTTTTCCAAGAAAGCAATATAGTCTCTTGAATCTTTTGTTTTGTTATGTTTTCTTTCAATATCTACTAAAGATATATCTCTTTTTTTTAAATCCATTTTATCATCTTCTTTAATTTCTCCATCATTAACCATCCTAATATATTTGAATTGCTCGGGATATGATTTGGAACTCTTTGAGAATTCACTAGCAATGGTATTTGCAAAAAGTTTATTTGGGTCTTCCATATTATGCGTTTTTTAATTTTGGTTCCCAATAACTTCTATTCTGCCACATAAACTGATAAAACTCCCGGAACATCTTAACAGTTATATCCTTAACCTCACCTTCAAATTTACCCCTCCTGAACTCTTTCTGTAATTTTTCAATTAGTTTATTTTCATATTGGGATAATGTGCTACTATCAAAGAAGTCTTTTATCTCTTTCCTCATTATAGTTTCAATCTCCTTCTTTTCAGATTGTGTTAGTGCCATTACTTAAAAATTATGGAATATGTAAACCCAAATATAGATAGACCTATTAGGATTTGATTTATAGTGTTTTTCACTTTTTCTTTTTTTAATAAATTAGCATTAGTTATATAACTATCATTAAGTATAACATACTTCTCATTTTGAATTTTTATAATCTCCTTATATTTCTCTTCCTTTTCAATATATGAGAATAATAATGAATCTTTCAAAAATAATTTCTTATTATTTTCAAGAACCAAATTATTGACAATCAATAATTCATTCTTCACAGAATCATAACGAACCAAATCTTTTGCTATTTCCCTAACAATTGCTATTGGAAATGTTTTAGTTTGGATTGAAACTGTATCTGCTTGTGAAAAAACTATCAATGGCAGCCATGTTAAAAGTATCAATGGATATAACTTTTTCATAATAAAATCTTCTAACTATTTCTTTTTTGCTATTTATATCTTTTATATTCTTATCAATTTCATTAATCTCCAAGAAATACTTATCAATTTTCTCCTCCAAACTTTTTTGATTTCCCTCTATTCTCTTATTGGATTCTTCCAATTCAACTATTTTTTTATTTGTATTATCATCCAATTTAACCTTTGGCTCTGTGGATTTATATACCCATATACCAACAAATATTAATAATAATATCAAAATAAATTTTAAAACACCATCCAGTAAGTTGTTAAACCCCCCACTTAATTTGGTGTTTTCTTTCTGATTGCTAACATTTTTGACCATTTTGATTTAAATTTTTGATAATACTGTTCCAATTTTGTTATAATACTTAAAAAGTCCTCATCTATTTTTACAATATCTGCACTTATATACACACCACCATTCTCACCAATTGTATATAAGAAAGTAATATTATCATCTATCAATTTACCACCCCACTCAACACTATTCTTATACAAATGAAGTTCATCAAAATCAACCAAATCAGAAACCTCCTCAACAAACTCATCCATTGTTTCCTGGAATGATGATTTATCATCTGTTGTTATATTATCAACTTCTGCTCTTGTGTCACCATGTAAAACAAAAATACCACCAGATATCTTATATTTCTGTTGTTTACTTGAACTCTTTGAGATTCTAACACCTTGCTGGTTAGTCTCATCTTCTTGCTCACCCCCTACTGTGGAATCATCAGTAACACTACTACGTATCTTATTTGAAATGCTATCTGCTGTGTTAAGCCTACCCATATCTGCCTGCTGTTCAAATAAGAATTTTGATTTCTTTAAAAGAGATTTCATCTCATCATAACTATTTTCTATCATTTTCTAATTTTTTTTCAAAAAGTTTTATATCAAAAGATGGTGATACATCAGTATAAGATTTATATATATTACTTCTACTTAATATCCCATTAAATTTTAAATTAATATCTGTCTTTATGTTATGCCCTATAAATTTTTTATTAATCTTCATTCTATCACAAATTTCAGAACATAAAGAAGCCAAACTATTCATCTGGGCATCTGTGTACACATCCCAAAAATCATAATCCCTCCATTTCTTATAATAGGGTTCACCATTATAAATATCGCCAATCCAATTAATATTCATTCCCCTGTCTTGATTTTTTTCCAACCAACCCAAATTCTCAATGGCTATAACAATGGAATTATATTTTAGCAACTTATCATCAAATAAGTTTGAATACCCAGTATCCCCCAACAAACGCAAAATCTCACCCTTTTTGGTTATCACATAATTAGGTATCTTATCATACTCCCCATTATGCCTATATTTTAGGGATACCAAGTAGCCCTTGATATCCCTAAATGTATTGATTAGTATTATTTTATTTTTATTCTTCTGTTTTCCTAATGGTTTGAACCCATCATAATTTGTTATCTTCAGCATCTCTCTTTCTATATATTAATCTATTCACTTCATTAGAATTATCATTTAAATCACTTAAATCACCTAAATTCATCTTTTTCTTTCTAGCCACTTTTGGTTTTGGTGAATTAGTAACATCATCATTCAATAATGTATCTTCTAATAATGTTGGAGTAACCCTTGGTTTGTATGCTCTTTTTGTTGGTTTTGGTAACTCATCTATTGATAATGGAGCAACCACTTCAGGAACTTCTTTTTCAAAAGGTAATGTTGGTTTGTTTTTTGTCAAGTTATCAAGATATTTTTCTAATTTATCTAAATCATCTTGGGTTGGAACATAAACTTTCTTTTGTTCTTGTGCCTCTATCTTACCAGCTTCTGTACTTAACTTATCTATATCATCTTCTGTCAATATTGGCTTGGGGTTTTCAAGTTCAGATTTAGTCTGATCTCTTAATTTAACAAGCATATGTAAAAAGGTTAAAGATATTATAGGTAAGAGTCCACCAGAAAAAACAGCTAAAAGCCTCTTATGTCCAACAATATCATTCTCATCAATTATATATTGAAAGAAAATGTTTGACAACTCAACCCAATCTTTAAATTGTTTAGATGATTCATCTATATACTGATATGAGTAAAATATATTACCAATAAGTTGTATCATTGTAACAATTCCAAATGGTATATACACATTTTTACCCATATTAACAGAGATAGCAGCCAATGATGCCAATGCTGCTATCTCCACTCCAAAAGATAAATAAATAGACCAAGTAGAATTATTAGTTAACCCATACCAACTAGTTACATGTGAGATTGATACAATAGCCACTGTAATAATTGGCACTAAGAATGCAAAATATACTATTCTCTCTAAATTTCTACTAAAAATATTCATTATTTAAGTTTTTCTAATTCTAAATCAATTTGAGCCTGTCTATTAACATCCAAGATTTTTCTGTCTGTTGACTGAATAAATCTTTTTTCTGTCTCAAGGCTCATGATTTTCAATTGTTTATCCAATTCTGTCTTGGTGTAAGTTGAATCTTTGATTGCTTTAATGTCATCATTTATTTTACCTAGTTCTTTGCTATCTCCACAGCCTTTAAACCAACCAGTGATTAAAAAAATAAAAACAATTAAAGTGAAGTTTTTTGATAAAAATTTCTTAAAATTTTCCATGTTAGTTTTTTTTTATTATTAAATATATTCAAAAAGTACTTTTGACTCATTCCTAAGTTTTTTAAGTGCTTTCTCTTTTATTTGTCGAACTCTCTCTTTTGTAAGGTTGAATTCACCACCAATTTCTTCCAATGTTCTCATTGAACCATTCAATCCAAAATAATCCTCAATAATTACTTTTTCCCTATTATCTAACAAACAAAGAATATTAAGAAGTTTTTCCCTCAATATTTGTTTAGTACTAAATACATCCTCTGGGTTGTCAGCATTCTCATTCTTTATGAGATTTAGTAATGTATCCCCATCCTCATTTAAAGTTGAATCGAGGTCAATTGTATGGGGTAGATTGTTAAATTTTGCTGGGGTTGTGTTGTCAAATTCATGCAAGAATTTCTTAATCTTATGATATTCCTGGACAATATTAACAGGCAACCTAATTGTCCTTGCATTGTCGTTCAAACTCTCAATGATAGATTGTTTAATCCACCACACACCATAAGATATAAACCTCAAATTCTTTGACCAATCAAACTTGTCAATAGCCTTCAATAAACCATAATTACCCTCTGCAATCAAATCAGACAAATCTAAGCCCTGGTTTTGGTACTGCTTACAAACACTAATGACAAACCTTAAATTACCTTCAACCAATTCTTTCTTAACCCTTTCCTTTTCACTTTTTGTAACATCTGGATTTAACATAATCTTTGCCAACTCCCTCTCCTTTTCAATAGTCATAACTTTCAACTTCCTTACATCTTTTAAATATGAAGAAATCTCACTCTGATTAATCATTAATGTGTTTTTCTGTCCTTTCATTCTAATTTTGTTTTGAGAAATTTTTCAATAATTCTTTTTCCATTGTTGTAAGAGATTCCATACCCCTACTTGAGATTTTCTCCAAAATAGCATCCAAGTTGTTCTCTGAATCCCCTTCTGTGGCCTGTGAATAAATCTTAGTTAAGTTGTCAGTCTTTAATACACCCAAGAAAGGTTTCCTTGACTTCTGTAAATCCTTTGGCATATCATCTAACCCCAAGTCATTAAAATTATCCATAGGAAAGAATGCTGCATAAGTATCCCCCAATTCAAGCAATGTAAATCCATAACATAAATGACCTAAAACACTAGTGAGAAAAGTAGCCAAATCAAGTGTTTCAACTTCTGACCCAAAAATCATAATTGTACTATCCCCTACTCTGGTTACAAGTGGTTCTGTATCTGACACCTCTGAAAACTCTTCAAAAAATGAATCAATATCAAATTTCTTGTTAGCCTGATAAATGGTTAAGTTGTAGTTCTTCATTCCTTTTTTTTTGCAAAGATAAGGTGTTTTTGATTAAATCAAAACTTTTGACACATTATTTTTCTTTTCAACAATTATTTTTGATTCACCCCAATTACTTATTAGGGGGTTGTGTGAAATTAACAATATTTTCTCAAAATAACTCTTTAATCTAATAAAAAATTCCCCCATCATATCTAAACTTTCATTAGACACTTTTCCAAACACCTCATCTGCAACCCAAATATTTGGTTTTGGCAATGAACAAACCTTACTTAGAACAGCCCTCAACGCCAATGATGCAACTGTTTTCTCATACCCAGATCCTGTTGTCATTAGTTTTTCAACACCTGTATTATTATCAATCATAACAAATTCAACCTCATTCTTATCATTAACTCTAACATCTAGGTTAAAATAACACACATCCAATAATAACCTTTGCAATTCAGAATTGATAACTGGTAACATAGTTTTCATAATCATTTTTGAAATACCATTTTTACCAAACAAATCCAGATAAATTTTATATTTTTTCTCTTCCTCTTGCTCCTTATATATGGTATCAATAATGGTTATATTCTTATCCTTCTTATCTTGATAATTTGAAATCTTAATTTCAACCCCATTAATTTCTTTGGCTAATTTGTTCTTCTCATATGTCAACTCATCAATCTTACTATTAGCCTTTATAATTAATGCATCAATTTGATTATTCTTCTTAATCTTTTCTTGAACCTCCAGATAGTTTTTCATCTTGGTTTCCAACTGGGTTAATTTTAACATATTACTTTCCAAAGATAACTGATGTTTCTTAATTACCAATTTATTTTTTTCATAGTTATCAAATTCTTTCTTTAACTTGTTAAGTTCTTCATTTTTGACTTCAAGTTCAATTACCTTATCTGATATAATCTTGTAATTATTCTTATGTTCCTCCAATGATTCTACTTTTGCTTTTGTGAATTCAGCATCAATTAAATTTAAACCACAATGTTCACACTGAATCCCATTTCCATAAGTCTGTATTAATTTGCTGATTTCATCCACCTTGGATTTTGCAAGTTGCTTTTCCAATTTGGTTTCCATAATCTCCTCCTTCAAACTATCATGTTCATCTTCCTCATAGAATGTTGATGGTTTATCATTTGCAATAGCATCAATCATTTCATTTAATTTGGCATTATTTGTGTTTATTGCAATAATATCTTTCTCCAAGGATTCCTGGTTTACAATCAAAAGTTCCTTATCAATATCAGAATATTTTGAAGTATATAATTCATTTTTATACTGATTACCTTTAGCCAATCTTTCATCATAATCTTTTATTTCAATGTTTAATTTATCAAGATTTATTTTTAACTCATTCACTTCTTCAATCAACCCCAAATTTTCTGATTTCAATTTCTCAACATTATATACATTTGAGAACATCCTTTTTGAAAACTCTTGATAAACTTCTTTACCAAGATCCTCCTTCTTCTTCAAATGCTCCAACCCCAAGAAACGACCCAATAACTGACCCCTTGCTGTGGGTTTTGATTCCAACAAATCTTCAAGATTATTCCCAGTTGTTAGAATGGTAGCCAAGAAGTCATCCATTCCCCCAATGGTGTTCTTAATGAAGATTTCTGTTTCCCTTCTTTGCTCGCCCTTTAAGTTCTGTAATTCCCCATTCTTTAACTTCTTATCAAATGATAATTCTGTTTTAACTTTCCATTCTCCACTCTTACTCATCTTCCTCTCCATGTTCCTGGATATAACATATTCCTCACCATCAATGATAATATATCCGGTAACTGAAACCTGGTCCTTGCTTGTAAATTTGTTAAATATATCCTCTGCCTTGGTGCTCTTGGTTGTGGTATTGAAAAACAAGAATAATAATAAATCAATTGTTAAGGTGGTCTTGCCCCCAGTATTCTGTGGGGTTGATTCAACAATGGTAATACCATTTAACTTATCAAAATCCAATTCTTGATTTTCACCAAATGAAAGAAAATTGCTAAAGTTAATCTTTTTAATATACCACTTATTAAATTGTGTTGGCTCTTGATTTTCTAAAACCAATTTATTCTCCACAACCTTATTGATATCCATGATTTTATCATACAAATCACCATTACCATTTGTTTCAAGCAAATTCTTAATAAGGTTATTCTGATAATTCACATCCATTATGTTTGATGAAACATCAATAGATTGCAATGCCTTATCCTCATATCTAACCTTTGTAATCACATTTACACTTCCTGTTCCATACTTTTTTGCAAAATATTGACGAACATCCTTAATCTTCTCCTGGGTAATGTTTTCAGGGTAATCCTCCCATATAACCCTTATGTTTGGATTTCTCCATACCTTTTCATTCATACTAATTTGATTTGTTTTCATATGATTCAATAATGGCGTTTATTGCCCAAACAATCCCAGATGAGAAAATTCCATCAAAAAACCAAGATGCCTCATAGCATAATCCAAAATAATTACTTGTTGGGGAATATATGAAAAGCCCCAAGAAAAATCCACCCCAAGTGCTAAAACACATTGGACAAGATATAATCCCATAAAGGAACTTGAATATGGGGGATATGATTAACCAATCCCTTTTTCCCACATTGTTTATAAAATCTCTTAATCCAGAGAATATTGATCCATAAACCATTATGTTCATAAGACCATAACTTGCAAAAGCCCAAATAAAAATATCCATATTATCTAATTTTAATGTTTGATGTTCTATGAAATCTAGTAGGTTGTGCTGACATTTCAGCAACTAATCTACGGTAGTCTTCTATAATTTTGTTTTTATTTCTCAAGTCATCACTAATAGTATTTAATGTCATCTTGACATCATTCAACTCATTCTGTAATTCTTCATTATCCCCAGGCACTTCCTTGATAACAAATATTTCTTTTATAATTGGAACTTCCCTAATAACCTCAACTTCCTTAATCTCAACCCTAACACCCCCAGTCTGAACTTCCTTTATTACCTCCTTGTATATAGGAACTTCCTTAATAACCTCAACAATCTTCTCCACCACTCTATCAACAGGAACTTCAACAATCTTTTCAACTTCAACAATCTTCTCCACCTCCTTAATCACTTCAACTGTGTTGGTGTGCATATTTGAGTCCTCTCCCAACATTCCATATTTCTCAACATAGAATCCTGATTTTAAACATTTTGATGTGAATTCATCAATGTCAGAGATATTGTTCTTTTCACAATATCTTATAATATCAATAAAAAAGACATCATCGGTAATTATTTGTGTTTTCATTTGTTTTATTTATTTGTTAAAATTTCATTATCATTTTTAATATCATTATATGATGTTATCTTAAAACTTAAATAAGGGTTGGGGTTATCCAGATCCACAAATTGATAATCATCCTTATCTACTGTATAAACCCCATACCCATGATTTACTACATTTTCTCCAAAGTTCTGTTGTATAAAACTGCCAATTTGGATTATTGGAATTTTTTTAATTAATTTAACTCTTCCCATATTTTTTTTATTTTATTTTTAACATATAAAGTATTGTTTTTAACATCTGACCCCCAAAATCTAATAACATCATACCCTTTTAGTTTTGCAAAATTTTCTTTTATCTTATCATTTTCTTGAACTAATTTTTGAAAATCAGATAAATTTTTAAAAATATTACTATTCCCATGCCAATAATCTCCATCAACTTCAATTAAAATTTTTGTATTACTAATTAAAAAATCATACTCTCTGAACCAAAAATTAATTTTATTTTCATCATATAATCTGTATTTAGATTGAAATGGTATATTACATTCTTCTAATATTTTTTCAAAAATAGTTTCAATATCTGTTTTTTTACCATAAACATGAGAATAATCCACCAACATTTGTGCTGCACTTTTACCATAAAGTTCAATAGTAGTTTTGTCACATTTTCTTTCACCAAATTTATCATTCCAATTATGTTTAAACCCATATCTTTCAATCATAGTTTTATTTCTTTTTTCTTTTGATTTACTATCTTGACCAGGGTAATGCCCATTGTTTTCAATAAATTTAGACATACCATCTTTTACCTTTTTTTTAAAGTCATCTGTTTGCCATAATTTTTTAGAACTAATAGATTTTTTTAGTTTCTGTTCATCACTTTGTTTTACACCATAAGCAGGATTATTTTCACCAATATATAAAATCTTTAAGTTTTTATTAGCACAATCTTTTGAACATACCTTACCAAAACCTCTTTCTAATTTATTAGGTAAAATTAAAAATTCTTTTCCACAGTAATTACAAATTGTTCTCACTCTTTCGACTTTAGGTTTTCTATATGATTCATGTTGGCATTCAACTGAACAATATTTTTGTTTAGCATTTTTAGCATCATAATTTTTTTTACACTGTTGGCACACTTTATCCATAATTTTGTTGTTTAATACTAAATAGTATCTTTCAACAAAAAAATAAAGATTATTTAACTAAATCCCATCCATTTTTTAAATAATATTCAATATCCTTATCATCAACTTCTATTTCATTATCCAAATATATTGTTTGCCTCTTGTGTATATCACCACAGAAAACAATATCACAACCAGCAAAAATATTTGAATCAAATCCATCCTCTATGGTATGCCCGACATCTGTCTTTAAGCCCTTAATTGCCCCGTGGAATAAACCAATATTTGTTTTACCATCAATTTTCTTGGGTATGTCTGGGGGAATATTGTGCTGCATTAATGAATACACGCACCAGTTAACATTGTCATCTGAATAAACCCCCCTCTCATACAAGAAAGTTATATTTGGGTTTTTAATGGCCTCAACAATTGGAGTAATGGCATCAAGCCTCTCCATATTTGTTTCCAAAAAATCATGGTTGCCAATTATAATAATTGTCTTGCTAATCTTTCCACATTCTTCAAGAACCCAAACAATAAATTCAACCAACTCTGGGGTCATTTGATTCTTGCTATGCACTAAATCACCTGTGAAAACAATTCTATCTGGTTTTAATTCAGACCATTGACTAAAAGCATCTCTTAGTATTTCCTTATATGCTTCATGATCCTTGTATAACCGTATATGCAAATCAGAGAAATGAACAATTTTATTTATCATATTATTTTTTTTATAAGTATAGATAAATAAAATCATTCTATCAATATGTTACCACACTTTAATTCTACTAAAGAGAATTTATAGTTAAATATGTTAAACAATCTTCAACACACTCATCAATGGTTTCAAACCCAAACCAATTTCTTGTTTTTGCCCCATCAACATACCAAACATAGTTGTAATAAGTTTTATCACTTTTTGTTCTTATTACTTTTTCAATCTTAACAAGATTTCCCGAGTTGAAGATTGCTCTTAATTTTTGTTCTAATGTAAATTCCATTGTGTTTTATATTTTAATTTGTTAATAAACTCTTTATATAATCTACCACACTTTAATTCTACTAAAGAGAATTTATGGTTAAATGTGTTAAACAATCCTCAATACATTCATCAATAGTTTCAAAGCCGAACCAATTTCTTGATTTGATTTCATCAATATTCCAAATATAGTTGTAATAAGTTTTCTCATTTTTTATTCTCATTACTTTTTCAATCTTAACAACATTTGCTGATTTGAAAACTGCTCTCACTTTTTGTTCTAATGTAGGTTTCATTGTGTTTTATATTTTAATTTGTTAATAAACTTTTTGTAAGACTTACCACACTTTAATTCTGCTAAAATATCCAAATAAAGGATCATTATCTGACTTTTTGAATGTTGCAGTTGCAGTAATTTCCTCACCAAGTCCAATAAGACTACCTACATTACCATAGGCCTTCCATTTACCTTCAACATTCTCAATCAATAACTTATATTTAACTGAATGATTATAGGAGTCAACAATGCCTTTGCAGGAAAGAACTCTAAATACACCCTTAAATCTCCCTACAACAACCTCATTTGCAACTAATTCTAATTGTATTCTTCTTTCTGCTAGTACTTTGACAAATTCTATCTGCTTTTCTGAAATTTTACCTGAACTATAGAACTTACTTGCAATCTCTCTAATTGTATTATCATTAACAGATAATGTCTCCTCCAAATTTTCATTAGCAGCCAATATGTTTGCTATTTGAATTTGCTTCAACCTTCTCTTACGTTGAATCATTGTTTGTTTGGTAATACCTTGAACATCAAATGTATATTTCATAATGTTGTTGGTGCAATCAAACCCAACATAAATCAAATCTGATGTTTCTTTATCCAAGAAGAATGAACCCCTCTTTATGCTATGATTACAGCAAGAACATTTATTACCCTCTGGATTAAAATTACCCATCCACTCTTTTGGATTATCCAAACCAATCTTGTCAAAATCAACCTCAAACTCGGTTTCTATATCATAACCATCTAAACCATCTGGCACTCTAAATGAAGTATAATAGCCCACATAAGTGAAGTTTTCAGGCTTAATTCCTTGTCCTACATATTTGAATTGGTTGGTGGTTGTCATGTTGTTTTGTTTTTATTGGATTGCAAAGATAAGAACTATATTCTAATAAATCAAACTTCTGTGAAAATATTTCTAACTATATTTCCAAATCAAAAACAATATCAGTAAATTCTTTTGGCACACGGTATTCAACAAACCCCCCATCTTTTTTCAAGTGGCAAACAATGCAACCATATAACTTAATTGCCCCATATTTTGATTGTGAGAGCATTTTAAGTAATAACCTACCATAGAGTGGCAACTGGATATAATAATGTTCCAGGGCTGTGCTATTGTAGTTTTCAAAGGGTTTAAACATCTTCTCTGTGAAGTCATTTGGTTGAAAACTTTTATCCTTATTTGTTTTCCAGTCTGTGATAATAATACCAAAATCAGATTTATCTTTATTGGGTATTAACCACACCTTATCTGGCTGACCAACATATCCAAGTTCGGGGTCGCCAAGAATCATTTCTGTGTCAAGAAGAACCGCACCCCTTTCCTTCATAAGATTTAGATATTCAATGCCTGATTGTATCATTCTCTCTGAAGTAATTTTCTGTGACATATCGCATTCAAAAATTGGTTCTCTAACATCCTTATAATCACCATAAGATTCAATTAACTTCTTTTCCAAAAAATAATGAACTCTTGAACCCAAGTTTGCTGCATAGTTTGCTGAATCACTCCATTCCTTTAAAAAAGCATTTGCCTTCTTTTCATCCCCCTTTGCTTTTCTATAAGCAATCTCCTCACCAGGAAATTCCTTATAAAATTTTTTAATTATTTTTGAAACAGATGGATAATCACTTCTCCCATTCATGTGGTATATATGATCCTCCTCAATAAAAGTTAAATTTATTTCTTTCTGTCTTTCATTAATGATATTCCTAATATCTTTTGCAATTTCTTCCAAATTCATTTTATTTGATTTTAACATAATATTTATCAATCTCCCCCCTCAACTCACAAACATCTTTATCATAAGGAAGTTTGACCATCTTAATTCTATCATATAGTTTGCCACCATTTAACTCATTATACAACTTTAAAGCATCCTTATAAGCATCACCATCCAAACAAATGATAATATCTTTCTCTGCCTTATCATACAACAAGTTAAACAACTTACTGCTAAGATGCTTGCCAAGTAGGGGAATTGGGTTCGGTAAAAATATACTATCAAATACCCCTTCTGTCAAATATATATCCTGTGACCAATCAATTAAATGTTCATTGAAAATAATTTCCTCCTTTGGGGCTGTGGCATTCTTATACTTAATCTTCCTCTTAACCCAACTTCTACCCAAGAAATAATTTAATTGATGATTTGCATCATAAGATGGAATAATCACCCTATATGCAAAATCACCCTTTACAGTATAACCCATGTTATACCTACGTATCATATCATCTGTGATACCCCTACTAATAAGATAATTATATGCTTCATTTCTTGGAATATGAAGTTGGCTTGATTCCTCAAATGTGACAAAACCCTCTGGTAATCTTAACTTGGGGTAGAAAACATCATTAACCTTTAACTCATCAGGTTTAATTAAATCATATAACTTCTTTTGTTTCTTTGTACCAAAAACATCAAATAACTTACCAAGGGGACCATGTGTCTTGTCATTCTCATCACCACAACTCCAACAATGATATAAGTGTTTGGTTAGTGATACCTCAAAATTTCCCTTGTTTTGCCCCTCATCACAAGCAGGGCAATTATATAGATATTGGTGCTTTGATTCATATAATCTAATTGGGTTTCCAATCACATCACTAATCAAATCCAATATTACTTCAATCTCTTTATCTTGATTTTCCATTTCGCAAATATATGTAACAAATTGCGAATTACCAAATGTTTTTCATCTTCATGTATCCAAGAACTGCTGTGTAAGCATCTGTTTGGTCAAAGTTTTCTTTCTTTAATTTATTATTCTTACTATAATGCCACTTAATTTGGGGTTCTTTCTTTGCAACTAATTCCCATATCAAGTTCTTCTTATCCACATTCTTATCGTACCCACCAAATAGGACTTCCTTACCCTTTTCATTCTTATTTGTAAGTTCAGGATAAGCAAACTTTCTTGCATTATATGTTGATATAAACTCTGGAATAATATTCAATACATCAAAAACTTCTTTGCAAACCAATGTGTTGAACCTCATTAGAATCCCAACTGTATTTACATTGTTGGAAGTTAATAATGGTTCTTCAATTATTACCTTTGTGATTCCTATATTTTTATATTCTTCCAATTTTATCTTGAAAAGATTTGATTTAATGATTAACTCTTCAATCTTGCTGCTCATTTCTGATTTTGGAATAGGTGACAAATGTGTCAACTCCAATAAGTGTTCAGAGTTGGTGTCAAATAAAGCAATACCAATTGTCTTAGTTGAAACATCCAGACCCAAAACTTTAGGTGAATTAATATCTATTTTATTCATTGTTAAAAATCCAAACTTATATTATATTGCTGAGACCCCTGTCTTAAAGTAGGTGAACTTAACTTGGATATAACCATAAGTTCTTTGTTGGTATTGTAAAGTCCAATTTCAGTAATGTACTTATTACCACTAGGTGAATAAGTTGGATTTGTGGATGTCAAGAATTGTGTGTTAACCAAATTTATAGCATATCTCATATCATATATGGTTGCAACAATCCCTGTTTGAATATTCCCATAGAAAAAATACTCATCACCAAAATTTAATTTATTTGGCTCATTTATTTCTGGCAAATCAATAAATTGATTTAAATCATATGTTGTACCCCCAGTATAATTTGATTCAGAAATAACAAATGTTGTCTTTGTTAATCCTGATTTTGGGATGTACCCATTTACCTTTGTGGATGCTATTTGGCTTGTAAAATCAATTAACTTCCAACCATTTGGTGTTGGTAATGAACCTGTATCTGTTCTTTGTGCTAAAATCTTAATTTGATTTGCTGAAAATCCTGATAAACTTCCATTTGCAAATAAGAAAGGAAATTCATCCCCAAACTTAACTGCAACATTTTGTGCTGTTATTGTACACCCTGTGTCTGGACCAACCATCTTCTGGTAATAATTACAATGTAATGAATTGGTATAACCTGTTGAATCTAATCTATATGTGACCCATAAGGTCTTGCTATCCCCAGTCAAAACACCAATGTCATCAGATGTATCTGTATCAAATATATTTGGATTTATGAGACTAACTTCTGGTGCAGGTAATGTCCAGTTTCTATTTGACTTATATGATAAGGCTGCAACAATCTCATCATCATCAATAACCACAATTTGATTATCTGGAAAAACCCTTCCAACTCTATTTAACTTACCATTAACATTTTTATTATTATCCCATAGATTGAAGAACCTAATTCCTGGTTGATTCATATCCACATTCTTGGTTGACTTTATGAAATATGGAATACATATACCAGTTTCACTTGGTGGATCCACATAGAAGGTTTGTCCAATGGTTGCACCTGATGATTTATGCCACATTAATGTTGGAATATTTAGTTTAAAATTCCTTGCACTATCTTCCTCTGTTGTGGGATCTGCTGGGTCATAAGGATTCATAGCAAACTTTTCCCCATATACATTATCTATGGATTGATTTGTATAATGAATAATAGCAATTGCCTTTTGCTCACTTGATTGAACAACAATCTTATTTAATTTTGAATCATAATAATAAACCAATCCATCAACATCATCTATTGTCTGACCAGAAGTGGAATAAAGATATTCTTTTGTTCCAAGATATGATTGAGAACCATATTTTGTATTATCCTCATATGTACTTGAATTAACCCCCGCCACAGTCTGTGACCAAGGTATATTCATATTCCATACCCTTGTATCAACTGTCGCTGATGAATCACATATAGTCTCATAATTAAAAACATCATTTGACCAATTTGGGCTTGGGGTTATACTATCATATAATGCTGTCATCCCTGATGGATATATAACACATCTTGCCAATTCACCACCACTTGTTTTTGCAGAATACACTGGAAGATTTCTATCCAACCCAATGGTGTAACTTCCACTTGCACCTGATGTGGATGTTTCAATTTTATATATAAGGTTGGGGAATGCATTTCTTATTCTTCCACAATCACCAATTCCATCATATATTACAGAAACAAAATCCCCCACCTTTGGAACACCCACTGTTGATGAACAACTATTTGCTGACAAAACCAAACTTGTTTGTCCTGTGATTGTTGGCATACTTGCAACATAATTTGATGAAACTGTATATGCTGAACTTGTTTGTGCTGACCATCCTGTTGCCCCACTTACAAATAAACCCTTATCTGATGCTAAATTATAAAACTCTTGAACAACTGATTCATTAAATGGAATTCCATAAGTTGTACCAGTTGTCCCAGCCAAATAATATGGATATTTTACATTTTGTTTATTTACATTTAAATTTGAACTATCATTATGTTCACAGAAAGCAGGCATTAATATATTATTTGATGCAATAGTTGTTGGGCTTGAATAATCCACCTCTGAATCCCCTACTTGAAAATATGATATATTGAATTGCCCTTCTGATATTGCTTTCCTTCCAACATCAGTTATCCTTGTATTCAATAATCCTGACGTATTCTTTAATATGTAACCCATTATTCTTTTATATATAATTATCTAATATGTGAATTTATTCCAGCATTACTATCAGAATTATATATCAGTTCACAACATTTACATGTATTTATTGCTGCTGACATAATCCTTATTAAGTTTTTTTGTTCAATTTTAGTTGAACATCCATTTGACCCTGTTTCAAGTTCAAGGTTAGTTATCACAGATGTTGTAATGCCTGTCAATGTATCCCCACTCACCAGAGTTGTTAAATAGGTAATTCCTGAATAATTTGTTATATCAAGATATGGTGAACAATATGGTCTTGCAATAGATGTTGTTGATGTATTTGTATTTCCTGTTAATAATGTGTCATTCTTATAAATAGATAAAGTATTTAATGTACTTGCTGTGCCAGGCTCTGAAACCCTTGTCTCCAAATTTGCATTCAAACCAATTGTCAACACATCCCCAGTTTTAAGTGGGGGTTCTATGTTTAATTTCCAAGTTGTTTGGACTGTATCATTGGATATATTTGTCTGTGATATATTCTCAAGATTTAACCCATATTGATTTGCCAAACCATTAAACCCAATAGAGAAGGTTTTTGATGTTGTTATTGCTGTATTTGCTGAAACAATGATATTATAATCTCCACCACACAAATTGCTAAATATTGGATTTGGTGTATAAGTCACCCCATTGTTTATGGAATACAAATATGGTTTTGTTTGCCCCTTGGCATTGGCCACAATGATACCATCACAGTTTGATGAGCAAGTATTGTTTGTTATGGTTGCATTCAATACAAGGGGTGTATATGCTCCACAAGAGCCTGATGTGACAATCACTTCATTCTTGGGAACTCTTCCAAGTAATTTCCAGTTTGATGTTGGAAAATCTGTTTCTGTTTGACTTCTTAATGCTGAATTTGTTATTCCTGTCCAATTAACAACTTCCCAATAGGTATTCCCTGAATTCCATTGCATATTCATTGTATGGGCAGAGTTAACCCAATATGGTTTGCCATTTGTTGTTCCACTATGAACAAAGTTATATGGACCCAATTCATCATTCTCAAAGAAAACACTCAAACATAAATCACTAACTACCATAATTATTCTTTTATTAATCTAACTGGATAAAATCCATCATAACTTGATGTAAAGTTTGTTCCATAAAAAACATTTTCTGAATCATAAGAGAATGATATAATATATTTTCTTTCACCGCTTAATGGGTAATCTGTACTTGTCCAATAATTCCCCTTTTGATTAATATTTTTAAAACTATTTTGAAAAAATCCAGGTGCTTTTGCATTATAATTAAATTTATTTTCAGCACCAATATTTGGGCTATCCCAACCTGATTTTGATTTCAATGATCCATAAATAGATACTTGATTAAATAAGGTATCATAATCTGATTTTGTTGGAATTCTATAACCAGTTGGCGCTAAATTCCTTGCATCTGTTATTGCAGCATAATTGTAAAGATACCCATTTAGTTGCCAAGATTCTCCAAAATCATAAGATGTATATGCTGGTTTACCTTTATATTTTATGAAGTCATCAAAATTAGCAATATATTGAAGTTCTTGCCCATTTCTAAATTTATTTACTTTTAAACTACTTGAGTCCCAATATTGACTACCAATTTTAACATCTCCACAATTTGTACTTCCAGTTATTAAACCATTTTCACTAACAGAATAACAAACATTATTATATTTAATTCTCAATCTAGTATCCCCTGTCCAATTATTTACATTTGTACCATTTTGACAATTTGTATCACCATTTGGAATTCTATATAATGTGATATCTTTTTTAATTTCTGAACCCCTAGCATAAACAATTAAAGGTTGTGTTGACCCTGTACACATAATATCACAATTTGTTGCAGGATTACCAAGTAGAGATTGCTCAACAATAAACCTTGTACAATAAGTTGGAGATGTTTCATATCCAACATCAACTATAAGGTTCACAACTTCATTTGCTGTATCAACAACTTTTATACTATATTCTTTTGGTTGAAGGTTAAAAATAGAATCTCTAACAACTAATGAATTATCAACGAATATTTTATAAGGAGGTAAACCCCCTATAATATTTAGGAATATAACACCATCTTTTTTATTTATCCCACTAGCTTTTTTAACTCTATTTAAAGTAGCATTAAGAGGATATATTGTTGTAATTTCCTTACATGGTATTGTTGACATATTTTTAACTTAAATTTAATGATACAAGACATGCCTGACAATCAACAAATGATGATGATGCGTAAGATGCAAAATAATTTCCTGTATATGTTATTGGATTCACATTTGTTGGGGGAATGTATGTATTTGAATACACCCCAAGATATAACCAACAATTATCATCAATATCTTTTATAACTGAATTAACAGATAAAGATGACTGGTAACTCTGTGTTTGTATTATTAATGATGGATTTACATTTAACCCTATTGGTAAACAACTTTGGAATACATATACCATACCACTTGATGGAGTTGGTGTTGGTGTTGGTGTTAATGTTTGTGTTACACTTGGTGTTATAGTTGCTGTTGGTGTTGGTGTTGGTGTTATTAAACATGTTGAACAATCTGCACTAACTGCAAGAATTTCATCAAGATATATATTTGGACTATTAATAGTTGTACTATTACTTGTATATTCAAAACATCTTTGCTCACCATTTACAACTGCTCTTATTGATTCACCTATAACCACTGGGACATTTGAAAAAATTAAACTCTGGTATGCATAATACTCAATACCTGTTGAACATTCTGTTAGAACTCTTGTTCCATCAAAAGAGAATGTATTGGAAAGAACATTATATGTTACATCCCCTGATATGATAATATTATTTGTTGGAGTTACTGTGGGTGTCGGTGATGGGGTAACACTTGGATAAGTATAGGTATAAGCTGACATACCCACATTAACCGATAAGTTTCCTGTCATAGATGGGGTTGGTGTAACAGTTGGTGTTGTTGTTATTGTTGGAGTTATAGTTGGTGTTGGTGTTGCAGTTGGGGATAAATCACAATTAAAATATGCAGAGAAATCAATTACTTCACATGATACTGAACTAGGTGTTGGGGTTGGACAAGCCCCACTAAAAACAATTCCATTATATAAATCAGGATATGATTCTGTGTAGCAAGGGGATTTGCCAAATAATATGCAATCACCACCCAAAGAATTGCTCAAACACCATTGTGAATCATTTGTATTAAAATATATAAAACCACCTGTTTCTCCTGTATAATAAATATAGCCATCATATAAAACATTTGCAATTGAATAATTGCCAACATTTGACCCCAAAACACCATATTGTGTTGACACACAAAAACTTTGAATGGCATCACCTGGAACAACCTCTGGCTCAAAGGGGATTTGAAATGCCTCAATTATATTAGGACAATCTTCTTGCTCAACAAATAATGTCCCATTTGAATCAAACACATCACCTGTTTCATCATATTCAATAACACTTGCAAAACCATTGAAATGAATCCCATCTATCTTAAACACATCCCCAACGTTTGAATTCTGGGACATCAAATCAAATCTAAACTTATAATCACTTCCACAATCCTTGAATAAAGTTAAACCCATATTAAATTATATATTTGCAACACTTGTTATTATTCTATTATTATTATCAACAACCTTAATAATATATTGAAGACCATTATCCATTGGTTTTGGCAAATCAAAAGAATATGTGGTTCCAGAAATGGTATTAATATAAATGCAATTATTCACATCTGATTGACAAATATAAATATCAAACGGACTTTGCCCAGTTATGCCAAAAATGTTAACAGATACATTGGTCATATAAAATATTCTTTAAACTATAAATATTACATTATACATAATATCCAAAGAAAAATATAAATTAAAATTAATAATTTTATATACCAAAACATTGATTTATATGAAAATTACATTATTTTACAAATAAAAAATGAAAGAAAAGCTATTATTCATAACCCCCCATTTATCAACCGGAGGTTTGCCCCAATATCTTCTCAAACAAATTGAAGAATTTCTCCCATTATATAATATTGATGTTATTGAAATATCCAACGTAAGCAATGATTATGTTGTACAAAAGAATAAGATTCAAGAACTTATAAACATTATTACGCTTGGGGATGATAAATCTGAAATATTAAAATACATAAACATCATCAAACCTGACATCATTCATTTTCAAGAAATCCCCCAATTCAATTTGCCAGATGATGTTGTTTCCAAGATATTTGAACGTGAACAAGGATATAAAATATTTGTCACAACACATGGATCATGGACAAATCCTGATGAGATAAAATACCATCCAGATAAATATATCCTGGTATCAGAGTGGAGCAAAAAGCAATTCATCAAAACAGGAATTCCATTAACTGTATGGGAATACCCCATTGGAAAGAAAATACCAAAGAAAAAGCAAAAACAAGAACTCCTTGGATTTGATCCCGCTTATAAACATGTCTTGCATGTTGGATTATTCACCCAGGGGAAAAACCAAAAGGAAATCATTGAGGTTGCCAAATTATGCCAAGATGAGAAAATAATGTTTCATTTTGTTGGGAATATGGCCATTAATTTCTCTGAATATTGGAAACCATTATTGGAAGATTTGCCAAAAAATTGTATTATACATGGGGAACAAGATAACCCATTGGATTATTATGAAGCATCTGATTTGTTTTATTTCCCCTCATTATATGAATTAAACCCATTATCATTAAAGGAAGCCTTATCCTTTGACCTTAAAATTATAACAAAAGACTTGCATACTTATGAAAGTTATTATGACCAGAAGGCAATTTATTCAACAGATGATCCACAAGAAAATAAGAAATTATTAATCAATCTATTGAATGAAAGCAAAAAAAGAAATGAAGATGAAATAACCATTGTATTGGCTCACACAAATACATTATATAGAAAAAACATGCTTAAAAGATGTTTGGCAACCATCAACACAGAAATCATATTATCATGCAATAATCCAGTGGATGAAGAAACCCAATCATTATGCGATTATGTCTTATATTCAAAAGATAATCAATTATTGGATAAAGATGAATTCAACCAACATAATGTCATATTTGAATATTGGAAGATAAATGCAAAAGGGGAAAAGATAATTGAAATACCACCATTTGAACATAGCTTTGCCGTTTATAATTTAATAAAGCAGGGGGTTAACTTTGCGGATAAATTAAACAAAAAGAAAATTCATATTGTGAATTATGATACATTAATATATTCTGATGCATTGAATGATACATATGAAAAATTAAAATCACATGATTTAGTATTATATTATAATAACAATGAAGATAGAAATAATGGATATAGAACCAATTTATTTTCTGGCAACATAACCCCATTATTGGATTTATTTAACTTTTATGAAACAAAATCAACATTTTTTGTTAATTTTAAAATGTTTGAGTTAAAAATGCATGATTTAATTTTAACCAAAGATTTTAAAATCCTTGAACAAAAATTGCCAAATAATTTATTAATTGATTTGGAGGGGGTTCATAATCAATATAGAAGTTTTGACATATATGAATTAGAAACAATTGATGATAAACCAAATATCAATATCCATTTTGTTGATGGACCATTTGTTGAAATAACCGGAGGCCCAAATATAAGATATGAAATAACCTTCAAAAATAAGAAAACAAATCAAATTGCATACAAATCAAATATTGGAAGAAATAATTGGGCAAAATCATCCATAAAATATTTTGTTGATTGGGAAATCACCATCAGCAGCCCAAAAGGGAAACATATCTTCAATATGGATTTAACCAACAAAAGGGTTTATATCGCCCTTGATTCAAAATCCCTTGGTGATTCCGTTGCATGGATGCCTTACCTTGATGAATTTTCAAAAAAACATCATTGCAAGGTCATTGCATCAACCTTCTGGAATAACTTCTTTGAAAAAACATACCCAAACATTGAATTCATTAAACCTGGCCAAATTGCCAATAACATTTATGCAAAATATGTTCTTGGTTGGTTCTATAATAATGAAATGGAACCAATGCTACCAAATGCAATTCCATTGCAAATGACAGCAACAAATATCCTGGGTCTTGAATTTAGTGAAATAAAGCCCACAATTGACTTCACACCAACCAAGAGACCCATAAAGGAGAAATACATAACCATTGCAACACACTCAACGGCAGCCCTCAAATTTTGGCTTTATCCAAATGGTTGGCACGAACTTGCAAAACATTTTATTAAAAAAGGTTATAAGGTCATTAATATCTCAAAAGAAGGAAATGATATCAAGAATGTGGATATACCAAATAATTATGACATCAATAACATTATGAACTATATTCACCATTCTGAAATATTCATTGGCCTTGCAAGTGGTTTGAGTTGGTTAAGTTGGGGTATTGGCAAACATGTGGTTATGATTGGAAACTTCTCTGATATTAATCATGAATTTACCACAAATACCACAAGAATACATAACCATAATGTATGCAACTCCTGCTGGTCAAACCCAAACTTTAAATTTGATAAGGGAGATTGGAACTGGTGTCCAATACATAAAGGAACATCCAGACAACATGAATGCCAAAAAGAAATCACAACAAATGATGTTATAACAAAGCTACCACCTAAATTTCAATAAGAGGTTCTGGCTCTTCTGGAATTGAACTTGATGATGGTGTTATAGTAGGGGTAGGTGTTTCTGTTGGTGTTATAGTCTCACTTGGGGTCATTGTAGGTGTTTCTGATGGTGTTATTGTAGGGGTTTCTGTTGGTGTTATAGTAGGGGTAGGGGTAACACTCTCAGTTGGTGTTGGTGATGGCACATTCCATGGTGGGGGCAAATTCAAGATAGGGGGATTTATCTGATCCTCAATCCCAGCATAAGCATCCTCATCAATATTCAAATCATAATCACGAACCAATAATTGTGATGTCTGAACCTTATATATCCCATTATCAATATTTGATGATTGTTGCCATACCAATACCCTATCTCCAACATTTAAACCAATTCCATCAATTGTGCTTGGTGTGGTAACTCCTGATAATACAATGCTTCCAGTTGTCGCAACCTTGCATGGTCTCTTTAATGTTGTGGATATGCTCTGGCCATATATATCTAATCTTGTTGGCATATTATATCTTTATTTATAAATATATGGTTAATTAAAAAAACCCACCAAATTGCTCTGATGGGTTGTTTTAAATTGTGAAATAATTTTATTATTTCTTAACTTCGGGTTGTTCCTCCTTTATCTTATCTTGTATTTTTTGGTTCAGATTAAATAATTCTTGATTTATTTGTCTAATCTCACCTTCCCTTGTTTGCAAGGCAATGAATAAATCATAACCATATGCCTTTAATTCTGATAATGTTGCATTTTCCATGTTTCTTATTGTTTTATGAATGTTATTTGTTTATCCAATGTTGAATATGCATTGTTTGCAATCTTAAATAAATCATATTGCTTATCCTCAATAACCAAAAATATTTGATTTCTTAATGTAGCAAATGATACATTTGTCTTCACATCATATTCCTTGTCCTTGTTTGGCGCAAAAACCAACTCTGATTCAACTGTGGTTGTTGTTCCTGGTGTAACCTTATCGCCTCTAACAAGATACCATCTTCCCAATAATGCTTCACCATACTTTGCATTTGTTTCTGACCAAATGGATTTATTTGATACCTCTTGAAACAATTTTGAATATGTTCCCATAACATTATCAGATGATGCCTTCATGATAATTGGAATGGCAGCTTGTGCCAACTTATCTGATTCTTGCTCAATAAAATCCAAAAATGCTTTTGTTGTTGTTAGACTATCTCCAATAACATCTTTAGTGACATTAGAAGATTCATCCGAGTAGTTTGTAATTCTTGTAACAAAATAGTTTCCATTAGTAGGATTCTTTGTAAC